>Ga0302324_100000325_pt1 | contig 127101 bp, 116 predicted proteins | sample Palsa_T0_1_FD_201949 | JGI IMG/M metagenome (GOLD analysis project Ga0302324, IMG submission 201949) | Peat permafrost microbial communities from Stordalen Mire near Abisko, Sweden - Palsa_T0_1 | ecosystem: Environmental > Terrestrial > Soil > Palsa > Peat permafrost | place: Sweden: Abisko... | reverse complement strand
TGGTGCGTGAAGCCGTTGTGATCCTGCTGCCAGACGTGGGAGGCGAGCAGATAGTTCAACGAGGATATTTTCCGGCGCCAGGGCAGTTCCAAACAGACCTTGAGCCATTTGGCGTGCTGGCTGAACATCGAATCAACAATGCGAATGAAGGCCTCGTAGCTGTTGAACAGCCCGTGCCGCCCTGTCAATAAATATCCCTCCAACCAGCCTTCGCATTGGTGCTCGCTGAGCATGGAATCCAGCACCCGTCCGGCGGGAGCGAGGAATTCGTCATTTTTCACTTCGCGCGCGTCCCATTGGCGGTTGGTGACTTCGAAAACCGCACCCAGGAGATTCGAGAGCGTCTCATCGGGACCGAAGACGCGGAAATTATTCTCGTTCAGCTTGGCCACATCCCGCAGAAACTTGCCGAGCACCATCGTATCCTGGCCGTCCACGGCACCGGGCGAAGGCACATGCACCGCGTGAACGTGGAAGTCCGGCATGCGCAGGTCGCGCAGCAGACTGCCGCCGTTGGCGTGAGGATTGGCCCCCATCCGTCGGTCGCCTTTGGGCGCCAGTTCGGCCAATTCCGATTTGAGACGTCCGTTTTCATCGAATAACTCCTCGGCATGGTAGCTCTTCATCCAGCTCTCAAGTTGCGCCACATGATTGGGATGCTCGGAATCCACCAGCAGCGGCACCTGGTGCGCCCGGAAGGTACCCTCGACTTGCAGGCCATCTACTGTTTTTGGCCCTGTCCACCCTTTGGGTGACTTGAGGACGATCATCGGCCAGCGCGGACGCATGGTGTCGTTATTATTCCGGGCGTTCTTTTGGATTTGCCGGATGTCCTCGATGGCCTTGTCCAAGGTGGCGGCCATGAGTTCGTGCATCTTTTCCGGCTCATCCCCTTCCACAAAGTAAGGAGTCCAGCCGCAGCCTCTCAGAAATTGCTCCAATTCCTCGTGCTCGATGCGGGCCAGCACGGTAGGATTGCTGATCTTGTAGCCATTAAGGTGCAGGATCGGCAGGACGGCTCCGTCGGTAATCGGGTCCAGCAATTTGTTGGATTGCCAGGCAGTCGCCAGGGGGCCTGTCTCCGCTTCACCATCGCCGATGACGCAGGCAACGATCAGATCGGGATTATCGAACGCGGCCCCGAAGGCATGGCTGAGCGAATAGCCCAACTCGCCTCCTTCGTGAATCGAGCCGGGTGTCGTCGGCGCGACATGGCTGGAAATTCCGCCGGGAAATGAAAATTGCTTGAAGAGCTTTTGCAGGCCGGCCTCGTCCTGGGTGACGTTAGGATAAACTTCGCTCCAGGTGCCTTCGAGGTAAACATTGCCCACAATGGCCGGGCCGCCGTGACCGGGGCCGGCGATGTAGAACATGTCCAGGTCATACTTCTTGATGACCCGGTTCAAATGGACATAGATGAAGTTCTGGCCCGGCGTGGTGCCCCAGTGTCCGACCACCAGCGGCTTCACGTCCGAGAGTTTCAGCGGACGTTTCAGCAGTGGATTGTCATAAAGATAAATCTGGCCGACCGACAGATAGTTGGCGGCGCGCCAGTAGGCGTTCATTTTCTGAAGCAGATCCGGCGTGAGTGTATTTGTTTTCATAATTCGCAATTATATCATAGCTTTACCTGCCGCAGCCGCGGGGCGTTGCAGATGCCTTTTTGTTCTCCGCCGGCCAGGGCATATTCAGGATTTTTTGGAGCAGGTTGGACCAATTGCGCAAGCTTTTCCGCAGGGACCATGGCCTCTCCTCCAGTCCCATCTGTTCTTCATTTTGTTGCTTTTTGGACGCGACAATCAAGATTCGCATGGGCGGGGGCGGCTTCGCTATGGGGTAAAACCCTACCGTGGATTATGCGGCACAGCTTCCGCCGACCGCGAAGGCAGTGAGAGAAGCGTTTTATCGCGTCGCCGGAGTTTGTTTCAAGTGGCCGTGGCGGGTCCCAGGACGCGAGACACTGAGCGCGCGATCATCCGTTCTTCGTCCGTCCGAATGAAGCAAACCGTAACCCGGCTGGGGTCCGTTGAAATCACCGACGCAGCCTCCTCATTGCGAGATTCATTGAGTTCGAGGCCGAGCAAGCTCAACTCCTCACCAATTCGGGCGCGGATGTCGCCAGACAGAGGGAGGGGAAAATCAGGCCGGACCGGAAAGCGGTGGGCTGCCCACAACCCAAATTCAGTAAGCATTTTTCCGCCGGAGGAAGGTCAAAATCATGATGCGGAAATCCAGGCCGACACTCCAGTTTTCGACATACCAAATATCATAGCGGATGCGCTCCTCCAAACTGGTGTTGCCGCGCCAGCCGTTGACTTGCGCCCAGCCGGTCATTCCGGGATGACATGTGTGGCGCGCATGATAATGGGGAATCTTGTATTTGATTTTGTCAATTAATTCAGACATCTCGGGGCGCGGGCCGACCAGACTCATGTCGCTTTTCAAAACGTTCCAGAACTGCGGAACTTCATCAATGTTCCACTTCCGCATGAATGCGCCGATCTTGAGTCTTCGAGGATCGTTTTCCTTTGCCCGCTGCGCGCCATTTTCCTCGGCATTCATCCGCATGCTGCGAATCTTGAACATCCAGAAAAGGCGTCCGTTTCGGCCGGTGCGTCTCTGCCGGTAGAATATCGGGCCTGGCGATTCCCGATAAACCAGCGCCCCAAAAATGACCATCAGCGGCACGGACAGAATCAATCCGACCGTCGCGCCGACGATGTCAATGGCCCGCTTGATCAGCCGGTTTGAAAATCGGTCCAACGGCAGTTCGCTCACGCCAAGCACCGGGACGCCGCTGATCGTTTCCAACCGCAGGCCGGAAGCCAGACTTTGAAAGTAAGAAGGAATGACTTTGAACTGCGCGAATTCCATCTCACACAGATTTACCAGCCCGATGATTTCGCCCATGTTCGCATAAAGGTCCGCCAGGATGACGATGTCCGCGCAACGTCGCTCCAAAAGGACGACCAGTTCGTGGTAATCGCCCAAAACCGGAACCGAAGGCGGCAGTTGACCGTACAACCGGCCTTGCGGTGAGGGAACGCAGCCGATGATTTCATAAGGATGGCGGTCATCAGTTCGAATTTCCTTTTCCAATTGTTCGGCCTCCTTGCCCCAGCCCACAAATAGAACCCGCTGCCGCAAATTGATCTTCAAAAATTCCCAGTGAATGATTCGGAAAAAAATGATCCGCCACGCCAGCATCGCCCCCAACAAGCAAACAAAGGAAGACACCATGAACATGCGCGAAATCGGCGGAACGAAATTGAGAATCAAACTCACGGCCAGATACGCAAACAGCCAGAAGACCGCGCCCCGAACGATCACACTCGCGGTTTGGAGATAACGCATTAAACAGCGCTGGCTGTAAAGACGCAGATAACCAAACGTCGCCAGAAGAAAAACGGTTCCCATGACCAGCAAATTGAAGTAATCAAAGAAGACCGGAACCAACTTGACATCTTTAAAAAACGGAGTCAAACGGGAATGAAAGCGCACCCAAAAACCGAGACGCAACGCGGCGAAAGTCACCAGCGCATCGCCAATCAACGCCATCGTCAGAATAAATTCGGCGGTCAGTTGCCAGCGGTTTCCGGCCGCAACAGGCTCGGCGGCAAACTTCTGCGTTTCCTTTCCCGCCAAGTCCAACACTTTGGATGTTCCATTCATGGGTTTATGGTGCGGGTGGTGGTCGCTTCGCGGCTCACCACTGCCAACGCAATCTGAAGCGCACGACAAATAATTATCAAAATCTTGATCTCCAGCATCCGTAGCGCTGGCGTTCAATCGCCCAACGCCTGTTTGGTTTGCTAAAACTGCAGAAAAGCCTACTTTGCCGAATCCTGTCATTCTTCGCCCTCCTCCACAAGGAATTGTCGGCAAAAGGCAACCATTACAAACTCACGCTACGTCAGCAGGATTCATTCCCTCGCTGGTCATCACCATGTTAATACTTGTAATCAATTTATTATCAGCTACTTACACAAACTCATAAAAACTAATCCGAACCATTATGAAACCATCTTTTGTAAGGTTTCCCGACAAAAAAGAGTGTGCCGCGAACCTTGAACATTGGAACACGCTATAATTCAGGCATTTAGAGCATTTTCCGGCCCCCAAACCAGGTGTAAAAAAAGCCGACGTCGGGTCGGCACTCTTTGCGGTCGGCGGTTGGCCGCCGTGTAAGCGCCTGCTGCTTGGCAGCACCTATGCGCTGTTGCTGCAGGAGTTCGACCCCTGTGGCGCGGCCGACAGTGCGCGATCTCGCCGGTGGCTGGCCACATCCTGGTGACAGCGCTTAAATGCAAAAGGAATCTTGACTCGCTTTGCCAAGTGAACAGGCTATGGGGCGTGAGTGATGTGCTTTGGTTTGTGGCCCATACGCGGTCGCGTTGCGAAAAGAAGTTCTTGCGATTTTGTGAGCGCGAGGGCCTGTCCGCCACTTTGCCCTGTTATCCCGCCGCACACAAGTATCGAGGCAAAACGGTGGTGTTTCAAAAACCGCTCTTCCCGGGTTACGTTTTTCTACGGGTTGCGGTTGACCAGCGAGGGAAAATTCATCAAAGCGATCATTTGGCAAATCTGTTGGAGGTCGTTGACCAAGAACTTTTCACTCGACAACTGGAGGACGTGCTGCGCGCGTTGGAGACTGATTTCGAAATACGTTTAGCGCCCAGGATCGGAGAGGGCATGCGGGTCAAGATCAAGAATGGACCTTTGCGCGGAATGGATGCGTGGGTGGAGCAACGCTACGGCATGAACACCGTGCTCCTGCGGTTGGATTTCATTGGTCAGGCGGCAGCCGTAAAAGTGGATGCCACGGATCTGGAGGTGGTTTAGTTTTCCCGAAATGGAAGGTCCGCGAGCGCGTGCATGGTTTGAAACGCGCCTCCTGGCCAAAAATGCCCACCCTCGGAAGCCCGCAGCCAAACTAGGCAAGAATAGTTAAAACCATCCTCCAGTTGGAAAGTCGGAAACCTTTACAGTTTGACAAAACGAGAGGCGGCAAGTTGCATGTCGTTGATTGCGTGACACTTGAAGTATGCGAGAATGAGGATTTATCCTAAACACGTCAGGAAATCTTACGGTTCGAGCTTTTGGCCACTGCTTGATGTCCGTCGAATAACTCCTTAACTTATAACGCAACATACTATTACTGAATATCTTACGTTAAAAAACCCTAAGTCCTGATTCATTCTGGCACAGAATTAGCTTGCATTTTGGAGGGAAAAATGGAAGTGTTTTATCCATTCTGATTTGGGGAAGTTCAAGGGCAGAAACAGAATGCGTATGTTTGGTTGCGGCGTTTTTTGTTCAATGATTGATGATGTGCATGTCAGGCGGCGACCCGCGAAATTGGTCTGCGAGCTGTCGAGCTGTATTTCCCTGGTATCCGGCACACTTGGAGGCGGTGGGTTGTTGCGTAATTCCAATGCGCGACCTACCTGATCGAACAAATTCTCGAATCAGAAGCCATAAATCAATGCCATAATCAGTTATTGGAGGCGAACGAAAGCCAGCCTGCGAACTGACCGGCACGGGGTGTCAACTTTTGTTCCGCAACAACCGCCCCTGATGTCCACCCAATTGACAAAATGGGCAGTGATTCTGCTTTCTGCACTCCAACTGGAGTCGATGTGGTCCCATGGAAGGAAAAGTGCGCAAACGCCGAAGATGATCGAATGGAGCTTCCATGGCAGAATCTAAGAGTCACAATAGCCCAGCTAAAATCCCGACGGGCGAATCCGTCGCGCTCCAACATCCAGCCTGAGATTTCGCATGCCTCTGTATTCCAAGCGCGCCGGACATGGACTCGAATTCTGCTCCGTCCCTCTTTGAATGCCTCATCCCACTGCAAAGGTGTGGAGAGCGATGATATGCGCCGCCTTTCTATTGGTTATCGTCTTGACTTGTTTAACCGTGTTGTCCAGAAGACCCCAGGCCCCCCTCACAAACCCGCGTTTAACGACGGCAAAGGGCATCGCGCTTCCGATAATCGTCTCTCAACCGGCGGGTCAAACCGTGACAGTGCGACAGAACGCGACCTTCAATCCGCCTGGAACAAATTATTACGTGGCCACCAATGGGTCGGGTGGCAACACAGGTCTTACGACTAACTCGCCATGGCCCCTGAATTACGCGGTTACGCAGTTAGGTCCAGGGATCACGCTCACGCTGATGCCGGGACTATATTCGGGGACAGTCCATATCTATTATGTGAGCGGCACGGCGCTAAATCCTGCGACCGTGCGCTCGCAGTACAAGTGGCAAGCGGTCATTGCCAACTCAACCAATCGCGGAATCGAGATGTGGTCAGCTCAATACATAGTATTGGATGGAGTGTGTGTGAGCAATTGCGTCAATACTGGCATCAAGGTGATGGGCTCCCATAACACAGTGCGAAATTGCTGGAGCACGCACAATGGCAACATTAGCGACCAAGACGGCATTGAATCAAATACCGCCAGAAACGCCGACAACGTGTTTGAGTACAATTTGATCGAATGGAACGGTTCGGGCGCAGGTTTTGGCCACGGCCTCTACGTGAGCGGACAAAACAACATTATCCGCGGGAACGTCGTGCGGAATAACGGAGCATTTGGAATCCAAGTATACACAGGCTTTGCAGGCAATTGGCAGAACAACAATCTCGTTTACGATAATTTGGTTTATGGCCACACAAATAAGTACGGAGTGACTATCTGGGGTGCTGATGGCAACGGATTATTGCCCGGAACAAATTACCTTTTAAGCAACACGATTCTTGATGGCGTATCTCTGGCTTATGGCACCACCTGGGTGTTAAACAACATCATTTTGCCCTCGCCGGTCAATCCGGCACAGCCACTTTATCGTTCAGCCTCGCAGCCCCCGATTGTTGGAGCGGATTACAACCTGGGCACTGTTAGGATGCGTCCTGCGGGCGCACATAATGTCACTACAAAAGTTGCCAGCTCGACGCTATTCGTTAATGCACGCCAAGGACTCTACTGGCTATCCCCTGGAAGTCCTGCCAGAAATGCTGCTGGCAGCGCCTGTCCCCCGGTTGATTTTTTCGGCCGTCCCCGTTCATCATTGGCTGATATTGGAGCCTTCCAATACAGCCCTGCACTGACCGGCGACATCCGTGTTTTAGACCCTTCGCCGGCTAATCCAGACTACTGGTCGCTGCCGTAGCGTGACCCATCAGCGCGCCTCCAGGAATTGTGGAACGTCGCCCTGGCCATTCAAGGTGAAGTCATACGCAAGGGAGGAGTCGGATCGTGGCGCCAAGTCCAGTTCGAGCTTGGCGATTCCACGCGGGCAATGCCCATGATCAGCGATCAGCGTGGCAGCGCCTTTGATGGTTTGGAGACTGCAGTTCTGGTCTGTGAACGGGCGGCCGCGTGAAACTGCACCATTTGATACCTAAGTCGTGCCGCCGATGCTTGCTGCCAATTCCCTACTGGGTATCAATCCCGCTGCAATGGTTCTGGTGCGCTTCGCAAGGCGTTCAATGGCATTACGGCTGGCGGCTGAGCGGTCGCCCAGTCTTTCGTCAGCGAGATGGGGGGCGTGTCGTGATTGGCAAGCGTTTCTCAGCTCGCAGCAAGAGTAAAGGCAACTCGATCGGCGTATTCCAGCCGGTCATGATAACGGCCTGGGGTCCCGAAAGCCTTGTCGAGATAGGAGATGATGTCGGGATCAGTGGCTGCAGCATCACCGCACTGCAGCGCGTGGCAATCGGCAACAGAGTGCTTGTCGGCGCCGGAGTGTTGATCATAGATTCGGATGTGCATCCCCTTCATCCGAAGGACCGTGTGCGGGGAGGCGCGCCAGCGAAATCGCCTGTGGAAATTGCGGATGATGTGTTTATCGGCGCCCGCGCCATAATTCTCAAAGGAGTCCGCATCGGTCAAGGAGCCGTTATAGGCGCGGGATCAGTGGTCGCCTCCAATGTGCCCGCTTTTATGATCGCAGCGGGAAACCCCGCGCGCGTTGTTGCCGAGGTTAAGGAGCTTGATTCAACTTAGCACAGCGCAGAAGCAAGCGTCCCTGGACTCCTTAGGCGCTGAGCATGATGAGTCCAATGGCTTTATACACCCTCGATCTATACGGATTGCACCCAGTTCTGTGAAGAGATTAGTGCATACACTCCAGTCGGGAATTGGGTCGTTGCGCCCCCTGCTCACCCGAAAGCCGTTTAACACGTCGACTCAGGAAGGTCGTTCGAAGGAAAGGATGCGGCGGGCGCTATTGACCTCGGCAAGCTCTGTCATCGTCCGTGTCATCTCCTTGGCTAGTCCGTTGATCACCGTTCCGCTGGCGCTCGGTTATCTTGGTCACGAGCGTTATGGCCTGTGGATGACTGTGATTGCCATCTTCGGAATGTTCACCTTTGCCGATTTGGGTCTCGGCAATGGCCTGATAACCGAAATCAGCCAGGCGGAAGGGCGCGATGACAAGCAGGAATCGCGCCGTTGCATTGCAAGCGCGTTCTTTGCCCTCTGTGGCATCAGTTTGGTCCTGCTCTTACTTTTTGTTATTCTGTTTCCTTTCATCCCTTGGTCGCGCCTGGTCAACGCGACGTCACCCCTTCTCATCCGTGAAAGTGGGGCGGTGGTCACAGTTTGCTTCTTAGTGTTTTTGTTGAACTTGCCTTTGGGGATTGTCCAAAGGGCACAAAGTGGGTTCCAGCAGGGTTTCCAAAGCAATCTGTGGCAATGCATCGGAAGCGTGATTAACGTGCCAGTCGTATTGATCGCGGTGAAGACCCACGCCAGTTTGCCGGTCCTCATTTTGGGGGTTGCCGCAGTGCAACCGCTCGTTAGCCTATTCAACGGCTGCGCCTTTTTTGGGTTTCAATGCCCTCATCTGCGCCCGCGTCTGCAGGATTTCCACTGGGCCACGGCACGGCGGCTTTTTGGCACCGGCTTCTGGTTCTTTCTCGTCTCCATCCTGACGGCCCTCGGCATCTACTCCGACAACGTGGTGGTCGCGCAGATTGTCGGATTAGACACAGTGCCGCTCTACGCAATCCCGGCCAGCATGGCGGGTTACCTTGGAGCCGTGGCGAGCATGTTGTATACTCCATTCTGGGCCGCCAATGGGGAAGCCTTGGCCCGGGGGGACATCGCTTGGGTCCGACGCAACACGACCCGCATATTGAAGTTGAATCTGCTCATCACGGGGTCGGCCGGCCTGGCATTCGTCATCGCAGGCCCCATTTTCTTACACTGGTGGATTGCTCCCGACTTCAGTCCTGGCAGGTTCCTTTTGGCCGGCATGGCCTCATGGGCCTTGCTCATATCCGCGGCAGGACCCTTTTTCATGGTCCTGAACGGCGCCAATGCTGTCCGGGTGCAAGTAGGGATGTTCGGCCTCTTCTCGGTTGTTGCCATAACCCTTAAGATAATTCTGGCGCGCCGGATTGGCATTGCGGGAGTCGTGTGGGCTTCGGTAGTGCCCTACGCCCTCCTGGTATTGCCTGCTCTGGTTTGGGCCATGAGAGGTGTCATGCGACGGGCCGACAATGCGCTTCAAGAACAGAGGACGCGCTCCGACTTGCCTCTCCCGCCAGCCAAAGTGGCGACGGCTGGCTCCCAGTGCTAACCAAAACGTCAGACCACGACGGTTCCATAGTCGGGGCTGGCAATTTTAATATCGAAATGGTAAAATTGGTTGATGTTTTCTTTGAAAGGAGCCGGCGAGTTGGCGGTAACCTGCAATCGCCGCTCGCAGCCAGGTAAACGTCGTAATTATGGGAATGATTCGAAATCTAAGACTGAAACTGTGGGGCCGGCAGAGGGAAGATGGGATCACTGACTACCGGCAACCAACGGGTGACGGAGGGCGGAAGACGGAGGACGAAGGAGTCAATTCCGGGTTATTCATTCGGAGGCTGGTCATTGCGGCGATCACAACCTGCGCGCTAGTTGTATGCTGGTGGCTGGCATATGAATTGCGTTTTGATTTTGATGTGCCACTGCAATACGAGGCGCAATTGCACCACCATTGGATTTGGATAATCCCCTTGCAGTTGGGCTTCCTCCTCCTGTTTCGCCAGTTCTTCGGAGTTTACAAGTACTTCAGCCTGCCCGAGCTTCAAAACCTGGCTTATGCGATGGCTCTCTGCGGTGTGTCGCTCTATGGCTTGCGTTTCCTGGATATCGGTTTCTCTCCGCCTATGGGAATCATCCTGGTGCAAAGCATGCTCGGTTTCTTGGCGCTCGGGACCATGCGTTTAGCCTGGCGCGTGGTGCATGAGCAATACTTTTCCCGCAAGAATCACGATTGCTTTGCCGCGCGCAAGATCGCCGTGATCGGGGCAGGCGATGTCGGCGCCAGGTTGGTCCGGGAGCTCCATGCGCGCCCGAATCTTGGCTTGGTGCCGGTGGTTTTTCTGGACGATAACCGCAGGAAATGGGGTTCCAGCATTCATGGTGTGCCAGTGGTTGGCGCGCCGGAAGAGGTCCAGAGCCAAAAGGAGAAGCTGGGGCTGGAAGAGGTTGTTATCGCGATGCCCTCATGCACGCCGAAACGTCTGGGTCAGGTTGTCGCCATCCTGCAAAAGGCGCGGTTGAAATATGTGACCGTCCCGAGCATTGATCAGCTTACTTCTGGCAGCGTACGCGTCACCCAATTGCGTCCGGTGAGAATTGACGACTTGCTCGGACGCGAATCAATTGATCTCAGGGTGGACCAGATTGGCGGCGTGCTGAAGGATCGCACCGTGATGGTGACCGGAGCCGGCGGAAGCATCGGTTGCGAGCTCTGCCGCCAGGTGGCGGGCTTTCAGCCCCGTCGGTTACTGCTCGTCGATCAATCGGAAGTGCAATTGTTTCAAATCGAGCAAGAGCTTATCAAACTGGGCCACGGCAGCATCATTGTGCCGGTAATTGCTGATATTCTCGACCAGCCACGGATGCATGCCGTCATGCAGCAGCATTGCCCGGCAATTATTTTCCATGCGGCCGCCCATAAGCACGTGGGAATGATGGAAACTCAGCCCAGTGAAGCGATCAAGAACAATGCCTTGGGGACGGCGGCCCTAGCCGAGTTGGCCCTCGATCATCAGGTGGAGCGGTTTATCCTGATCTCGACCGATAAGGCGGTCAACCCCACCAGCGTGATGGGTGCCAGCAAACGCCTGGCGGAGGTCTTCCTACAGGCGTTTGCTCGGGAGCATGGAGGCCAAACCAGGTTTGTGGCCGTGCGCTTTGGCAATGTGCTCGGTTCGTCTGGCAGCGTGGTCCCGATCTTTGAGCGCCAGATTGCCGAAGGCGGCCCGATCACTGTGACGCATCCGGAAGTGGTTCGTTTTTTTATGACCATCACCGAAGCCGTGGGTTTGGTCTTACAGAGTTGCGCGCAAGGCCAGGGCGGGGAAATCTTTGTCCTTGACCTGGGCAAGCCGGTCAGGATCGTCGAGCTGGCCCGCCAGATGGTGAGGCTCTCCGGCTTGCAGCCTGACCGCGATATCGAAATCAAGTTCACCGGCCTCCAGCCCGGCGAAAAGCTCTTCGAGGAATTACAGAATCTGCGCGCCAACTGCGTTGACACTTCTCACCCGCGTCTCAAACGACTCACCAGCGAGCCGAGTTCCTTGAAAACAGTCCGTGCGCAATTGAGTTGGCTAAAGCGGGATCTGCACAGCGCCACGCCCGACGATCTCAAAGCCATGCTGAAGCGAATTGTGCCGGAATACACGGCGCACTTTGCTTCCCTGGCGGGTGAGAAAGCCGAAGACAGAGGAAGGATAGCGGAGGGCGATGAGGCGGCGCCCGGCGATCCGACGGCAGCCGTGCCTTTGGAAGAAGAGGCGAAGGCGCCGACGCAACGGTTGGTGATGGCTCTGGCCGAAGGCGCTGAACACTTGGCGCCAGCGCACCGACAGATCACTGCATCAACGGACCATCCCAACGACGGACCGTTGCAATGGCGAGGAGGAGGCAGCTCATGATCTCGTGCCGCCAACGCACCATCGCAACGGCTCCCAAACCGACGCCCCAGTTTTTCCTAACCCGGATTTCACCCGAGTGCGGAGGTCGCGCACTCGACTCCAGACCTTTGACACTCCCAACGCACATGCTCTTAAGAAGTTGCATATCCTCCATCCTCGGTCTTCTGTCCGCTGTCCTCCTCGCCCTCGCCGGCTGCTTTACCACAGCTAACGCACAGGATTACCTCACTCCCAACGACGTTGTGCTTCCTCCTGAAGCGGCTTCCCAGGAGGCTTTGAACCTGTCCGCCTCAAAAACCAGCCTCCGGTTCGGCGGGCTGGACTTTTTTCTCTACGCCTCAGCCACCGCAATGTACGATGACAACATCCTCATCAACCACAGCAATGCACAGAGCGACGTGGAGTGGACCCTTTCGCCCGGGGTCATGATTGTGGCGGGCGACGTCAGCTCGTATTTTCCCGGAGATGTCACGCTGGGGCAAATCCGCGGTCTGCTGAACTACTCGCCGGTGGAGGAAAGTTCCAAGCCGCAACGCTTCTTCGCTGTTGACTATAACCCGTCCGCAAATTTCTTTACCGACCACACCCAATACAACAACGTTGATCAGAAGGAAGGACTCTCCGCCGGCTACGCCTTCTCCCGGCTGGTTCTGGGGATAGACCAGGATTTCACGCGCACGGAAGTCAAGGACAACGACGCTGGCGGCCGGCTCCTCATGGCGATCTTAAACACCAAATTGTGGAGCCGGTACGAATTTACCGACCGGACCTACCTTGAAATTAACGGGCAATATACTTGGCTCGAATACCCGGACACAACGTTCCAGGGATTCCAGGAATTTCGCAATGAGGACTGGGTTAACCGCCAAGTGGGAGCCAGGTTGAGCGTCGGCCTGGGTGCAGCCTTCGGACTCGTAGATCCCGACGTTAGCGCCAAGCAGAACTACCAGCAGGCGCTGGTGCGCGGCTTGTACCAAGTCACCGGCAAACTGCAGCTCTGGACATCGGCTGGCATTGAGTATCGGGAATACTCATCGGGACAACCGAGCACGCTGTATCCGGTGTTTACGCTCGTCGCTTCTTACCGTCCTGTGGATACGACGACCTTGACTCTGGAGGCGCATCGCCGGGAGGAGCCCAACTTCACTGGCCAATATAATTTCCAGATCCTTGGGTTTAGCGCCGGCGTTCGGCAACATGTGCTAGGACGCTTTTACGCCGAGTTACTGGCCGGCTACGACCACATCGATTACACGACGTTGCAGGCGGGCCCGATCAGCAGCCGCACGGACGAATACTTCTCAACGCGGGCGAACCTGGATTACGAATTCAATCCGCATTGGAAGGCAAGCTTGTTCTATGTGCGCCGGCAGGATGATTCAAGCTTCCTGGCTTACACTTACGCCAACAACATGGTCGGCCTCCAGGTTTCCTGGCGATGACAACTGATTTACAACATATATGAATAGAAAACGAAACATACTTATGAAAAGAAAACGAAACATACTGATGCTAATCCCTCTCAACTGCATGCTGGCGGCTGTCGGCCTGGCTCAAACCCCGGAGGGCGCCTCGCCGCCATCCAGGGCGCCATCCGATTCAAGGGTGGTCACCACCATTACCTCTCCCCAATATGTCCTGCGCCAGGGCGATGTGGTGCAGGTCAAAGTCTATCAGGAAGACGACCTCACCTCAGTTTCGCGCATCGGGAAAGACGGGGCCATCACCATGCCTCTGTTGGGGTCGGTCAATGTGGTCAGCAACACTCTGGAAAAGGCGACGACTATCGTTCACGACCTTTTGGCAAGGGATTACCTGGTCACTCCTCAGGTGACGCTCAATGTGAACGAGTTTGCCAAGCGCCGGTTCACCGTGCTCGGCCAGGTGCAGCGGCCCGGGACGTATGATATGCCGGCGGACGATGCGGTGTCGCTCCTCCAGGCCATCGCGACCGCTGGCGGCTACACTCGGATCGGCAGCGACCGCAAGATTACCGTGCAACGGACTGTGGGGACCGAAAACCAGCGCATCAAGAAGGATGCCGAAGCCATGGCCCGGGACAAAGACACGAAACCCTTCGAAATTCTGCCGAACGATGTTATCGTCGTCGGAGAGAAATGGCTTTAATATATGACCAAATTAAATAATTCATCCCCTGGCGAGGCTGTTCCCGCCCGGGCACCCCAGCAAGGTTCCGGTTATGGCAATGGCTATGGCTATGGCAATGGCTATGGCGATGGTTATGGCTACGGAGCCCGACAAGGCACGGACATGGTCCGGACCTGGCACAACCTGATCGAGAAGTCCTGGCTGATCGTTCTTCTGGCGGCGATCTGTCTCGGGCTTGGGTATTACTATACAGAGCACGCGAAGGTCCTTTACTCCGCGACGGCAACCATCCAGGCGGAGGAGGACCAGCCCAACATTTTCAGGATGCAGATGGTCCAGATTAGGGATGCCGGGGCCTTGGATTACCTTCAGACTGTGGCCCAGACCCTCACCAACCGTCCGTTGCTGGAGCGCGTGGCGGATGCCAATAAACTTTGGACCGACCCCAGGTTCACAAATTTTATATTGGCATCTGCCCGTTTCCCCTTCGACACCAATAAACTCTGGACTGACCGCAGTCTCACGAATCGCATATCGGCGACTCCCGGTTTCGCGTCTGACCCCAATTCCACTCTTAGCCACAAACGGGCCTTGGATGCGCTTGAGAAAATGGTCAAGGTCAAGTTCAGGCGGGGGACCCGGCTGATCGATATCACCGTAACTCATCCTGTGCCTGAACTCACCGCGCTGATTGCCAACTCGGTCATAAACGAGTATATGAACGAAACTGCGGAACGGCAGGACACCACGATCGGCATGGCCAGTAAGAGCCTGGCCAAAGAAGCGGAGCGATTGCGTAAAAAATTGAATGAGTCTGAGAATGCGTTGCAGGATTACGTAGAGCAATCCAAGGTCTCATCTTTGGACGATCGGCAGAACACCGTGGTGGCAAAGCTGAAGGAGTTGAGCACCAGGTCCATCGAAGCGAAGTCCCTGCGGATTCGGACGGAGACGGAATACGACCAAATCGCGAGCCTCGGCACGAATATGGAAGGGATGATGACTGTCCCGACAGTGGCCAAGGACCCGACCGTGCTGGCGCTGGAGTTGAACCTGATCAAAGCGGAGGAAGAGTTTGCCGCCTTGCGCCAGCGTTACAAAGAGAAGCATCCCAAGTACATCCAGGCCCGGACGCAGATCGCCGAGTTGAAGGCAGATATTGCCGCTGCCGTCACCAACGCCATTCAAACGCTTAAAGACACGCTCGACAGCGCCAAAGCGGCCGAAGCGGGCATCAACAAGGCCATGCAGGCCCAAGAGGCCGCATCCATCGAACTGAGCAAGCTGGCCATTCAATATAGTGTCCTCTCGCGCGAGGTGGAATCAGACCGCAGCCTCTATGATGCCGTGCTCAAGGGCATGAAAGAGGCCTCGGTGACTAAGGAAACGGAGCAGACGGGCATTATCCGCGTGGTGCAGCCGGCCTTCGTGCCGGATTTGCCAATCTGGCCCAAGAAGACTGCCATCATGGTCGTGAGCGGACTGGGCGGCATCTTCCTCGGGGTGCTCATCATCATGGGAATCCAGATTAGTGATACCTCCATCAAGACGGTGGATGAAGCGGAGAAAATGCTCAGCCTCTCGGTCTTCAGCGTCGTCCCCTATGTACGGGGGCTTAAAAATGGCAAACACCCTCTGGTGATCGCGGACGAGGCCATGTCGGAAGCGGCGGAGGCCATCCGCACCCTCCGAACGTCACTAACCATGATGGGCCGCTCAGCAAACTGGCGCGTGTTCCTGTTCACAAGCGCTTTGCCCAGCGAAGGGAAAACCTTCTGCACGCTTAACTACGCGGCCAGCCTCGCCCAGATCGGCCTCAAAACCTTGATTATTGACGGGGATTTGCGCCGTCCTGCCGTGGAAGCTACGCTCCTTGGCAAGGCAACTGACCACCCCGGAGTCACCGATTACCTGACCGGCCGGAAGAACCTCCCGGAGGTGGTGCGCCCGACGAAAGTCGAAAATCTGTTCTTCATCTCCGCCGGAACCACCGCCGCAAACCCCGCCGAGTTGCTGGCCAAGGATGGCTTGGAAGGGCTTTTGAAGGATGCTTTACAACATTATGATCGGATTGTCGTGGATTCGGCGCCAATTGCCGCTGTCAGCGATACGCTGCTGATGTTGAAGAGTGTCCAAACAGTGTGTCTGGTAGTGCGCGCGGCTCACACTTCAAGCCGTTATGTGCTCCGCTGCGCGCAACTCTTGAATGGCGCCGAGGGATCTCCCTCAGGCATCGTTCTTAACCAGATGCCTCGGCACCGCGGCTTCGGTTTCAAGGCCTACTATGATTACCGCCACGGTGGCAAATACGGAAAAAAAGGCGTGTACGGCGCCACCTAACCTCCGTGAGGGGCCAGTCTGCTAACTTTTTCTCTAATGCAGCGACCCGCTTGAGGCCTTTCTCACGACCACGCCTAGCCCCATGATTCCAAGCTTTAGAACCCCGCGCCTGCTGGCCGGCACGGCGCGCCTCCTGCGGGGGCATAAGCCGATCAAAGCGGTGGCGGCAACCCCTAAACCCGAGACCAAGCTTGGGCGCCGCCCGGCAGACGGGCAGCGCCCTCAACGGGAATTAAGCCCAGGCTCCGATCATGACCGCGCACTTTCTCCGATTGCCATCCTGGCAATTCTAGCGTTAGTGTTGGACTGGATCGCACAGACCCTGGATTTGAGTGGGTCAACTGCTATTGATGTTGGGAGTAATCGGGTTTTTACCTACCTAATGCAGCCAGGCAGCTCAAACTTGCCTTCATGGCTGAGCTACTTCGCCTTGGCGATCTTCGTTTGGGCCGGGATATTGGGTGCGGTGCGGTTTCGCCGGCGGCTGCCACGTGTCATCCCTTTCTTTCTAGGCGTTATGCTCGCGTACGGGACGATTTGGGTGATTATCGGCCTTGATCCTGCGGAATATCGAAATGCATTAGGGACGATCGGTCCGCTGCTTTTCATCATGTGTTTGGGGGTTTACGCGGGTCTGGATCTCACCCTATGGCACACGCTCCGGCCTATTGTTCTCGCGCTCGCCTATGCTTCCGTTGCGTTTGCCGCATACTACACACTCCGGCTGTCGGTCCACGGCACTTTTACAGGCGCGACACCGATGAATAAGCATATGCAGACTGCCTTCTGGTTTGCTCTCGCGGCGCTGGTCACCGGCCGATCATCACGCTGGAGGAAGAATTTGCTAGCAGTTATCCCGATTGCGTTGTGCATCCCTCTCTCAATTTTGATGCTGACCAGAAGCTGGACTTTGCTCGCAACTCTCGGGCTTGGTCTTGGATTGAAGATCACGTTTCAAGACCGCTTGCGACCGAGACTGGCGAAAACCCTGGCTCTCGGTTTGCTCTCCACTGCTTTCCTGGCGGCCGCAATCTGGATCTTGTTGATGGTTTTTCCAGAGCGCCTCGAAGCGTTGGGAGCCAGATTGCTGGATGATACCCGGAGTTCTCAATACTCTCAGTTCTTTGAGCAGGTGCCTGTTACCGGCCTTATAGCTGGCCTTGGGCCGAAGGCGACCTATACGTACGACGATCAGGCCGATTACAATTACATTGATAACCAGGCTCTCTTCATTCTATTCAAATTCGGCCTTCCTGTGCTGCTCGGATACTGTGCGGTCGTAATTTGGCCTGGATTGCGCATATTGGTGTGCGCGGCCAATCGGCGAGAACGTTCGTTAGGTCTCTTCTTCGCTTTCTGGACTCTTGCTACATTGGGAGTTTCAGTATATCATGGCATCACCAACAACCCGCAGAATTTTCTCGCCATTCTATTGGCAGGCAAGTGCTTCCTTTTAATGAGTTCAAAAGGCAAAGAAGCATCCCTTGAGCAAGCGTCTGTGAGATCGGTGGAAAACAAGGCAATATCCATGAACGACACCCCGGGTCTCGGTTCGGAAGCACGAACATCAAAACTCCGCCAGTCGGACTCGGAAAGAAACGGACATCATGGCAGATTGGCAGGCAAAACTCCCAATAGCCGGAGAGTTTTCATTCTCAAGCGGTGAGGCGGCAAGCAACTATATATCAACGAAAAACCATTGTAGTTGGACCGCGGAAACCAGGCGAAGGCGGAACAGGCGGCGTCGGCATGCCTGGCGTGGATCATGTTTTCCCTCCACTGCTGGCTTCCTATGAGAATGCGTCCCCGCTTCGACTGGTTCAGTTTCCCAGAGGTCATCCGCATCGGGCTTCCGCTTCAAACCATCGCCGCACGCTGAGGTAGAGACACTTCCCTAATCCGGCATTCTATAGTGCCGGTTTTCGCCGCCGGTGTCGTTGGCCGGCTAACCGCCGCGCCGACCCAAAGCTGTGTCAGAGGTCGCCTTCCTCGGCAGTTCAAACACTTCCCAAACCTTCCGCAGCCGCTCGAGCGCCTCGGTGTTGCTGCGCAGCCGCAAACCCATCTTGCGGATTTGGCATGTGTGAATGAAAATACCCTTTGTCAAAGTTGCGTGCGATGGGAATGAGTTGAAATACGTTCAGGAGGTGCTGGCGAGCGGATGGCTTACAACCGCTGGCAAGACCTTGGAATTTGAACGGCGCTTTGCGGAGGCGGTCGGCGCGCGCCACGCGTGCGCGGTCAATTCCTGCACCGCTGCCCTACATCTCGCGTTGGAAGCCATCGGGATTGGTCTCGGAGACAAAGTGCTGGTTCCCACGCTCACGTTCACCGCCACGGCCGAGGTGATTCGTTACTTGGGAGCGGATCCAGTCTTTGTGGACTCGGAATATGGGACAGGTCTGTTGACGCCGGAGATCCTCGACGAGGCGCTAACCCGACAGCCACAGATTAAAGCGGTGATGGTTGTTCATTTTGGGGGGCAAGCGGCCAAGATGATCGGTGCGCCAGTGCGTCAGTGCGCTGGCGGGTCTGTCAACACTACCGATACACCGGCTATCGGCGTGGATAAGGGCATCCTGGACGTGTGCCGACGGCGCAAGGTGCGGGTAATCGAGGATGCGGCGCATGCCTTCCCGACGCGGCTCATTGGGCGGATGATCGGGACTTTCGGGGATGCCACGTGTTTCAGCTTTTATGCGAATAAGACCATCACGACCGGCGAAGGGGGGATGCTGGTCACCGATGACGATGCGATCTATGCCCGTGTAAAGACGATGCGGTTGCACGGCATCAGCCGCGATATTTGGGAACGGTTTACGGATCGAGACTCTCCCTGGGAGTACGACGTCGTCGCGCCGGGGTTCAAATACAACATGCCGGACGTCAGTGCGGCGATTGGTCTGGCGCAACTCGAGCGCGCGGACCAACTCCGCCGGGAGCGCCAGCGCTGTTTTCAGTATTACCTCGATCACCTGGCCGACCTTGACTGCCTCGATCTGCCGGTCATCAAAGGCTCCCTCGAGGATCATGCGTGTCACCTGTTCTGGATTGTGCTGAAAGAGGGAGGAAGGACAAAAAACCACGGACCACAGACAACGGACCATGGTACGGCGAAAGACAGAGAACGAAGGACGGAAGTGGGGACGAGGAAGCGGTTGATTGAACTGCTCCGGGAGGCGGGGATCGGGACCTCGGTGCATTACAAGCCTCTGCACCGAATGACGTATTACCGTGAGCGGTATTGTCTGCGGCCGGAGGATTTCCCGAATGCGGAGAGACATTGGACAGGGTGTGTGTCGTTGCCGGTGTATCCCGGACTGTCGAACAAGGAACTGGCCTATGTTGTGGAAGCGGTGCGCCGGTGCGTCGGTGCGTATGGCTAAAAGAGGGTTTGATCTTCTTTTCTCGGTGCTCGGGATTATCGTGCTCACACCGTTGTTCCTGATGCTGGCACTGGCGGTAGGGGTGACGGAGGGTTTTCCTATTCTCTTTCGCCAGCAACGGGTGGGTCAGGGCGGGAAGCTGTTCACGATCTACAAGTTTCGATCCATGGTGGCTGGTGCGGAAGCTGCCGGTCTCAGTGTGAGCCAGAATGCTGATCCGCGAATTACGCGAATAGGACGGTTCATGCGGAAGAACAAGCTCGACGAGTTGCCGCAGCTTTGGAATGTCCTGGCCGGGGACATGAGCCTAGTCGGTCCGCGCCCGGAGGTGCCAAGGTATGTGGAGATGTACACCCAAGAGCAGAGGCGGGTCCTGGCGCTGAAGCCTGGGATCACCGACCTGGCCTCGTTGCAATTTCGGCATGAGGAGGAGTTGCTGAGCACGGCGGGCGAGGGAGGACGGCGGACGGTGGACGGTGGACGATACCGGAGCGAGGTGGAGAGGTTTTATGTGGAATATTGCGTCCCGCGCAAGATCGAGCTTAGCCTGGCTTACGCGGCCGGAGCCAACCTTTGGGAGGATACGAAGATCATCCTGCGAACTTTTTTTCCGCGTCTGCACTTCCGGGATCGCGGGGAGAGCGGCAGCAAGCCGCCAGTCAGTTTTCACTGATCATGGACTGTCGTGCGCCGTCTGCCACCCGGCGTGAAGCACTTCTTCCTGCCTTTGGCCTGATCGCGAGGCATTACCTGGCTCTTTATGGCCCTGTCTGTCCTGTGGCTGGCGAGGGCCTTTTTCGCAAGCCCTTTAGGTTTGCTCAAGGCGAAGCCATCATTAGTTCGTTGCAATCGCCTTTACATACCTCGCCATGAGCCCGGGCCAAAAGCCCAAAATCTTGATAACCGGAGACTTTTCATATTCTCGGGCTCAAGGAGCGCACGTTGCTCTTGGCCTGGCAAAGCCACTAAGGGACGCCGGCTTCTCTCTGGAGTTTCTAAGCCGACACATGGATGACACAGGAATACGCAGTGACTTTCAAGAATTTCCCTGTCATTATGCTCCAAATCGGCTTCCGCTCAGGGGCTGGAGAGCCGCTTTCAGGAATCGTTCCGAATCCGAGAATCCTCTTCTCAAATGGTTGGAGCAAGTCCCTGCCGGCCACTTCTTTGCTCTAATTGCATATCCTGGTAGTGGCGCGACACTCGCGTTTCTTTGGAGGCTTCAACGTTTGTGCGTGGCCAAGGCCTGGAGGTTGGTGGTGGTGGTTACCGAATGGCAGAAATTTTTGAGAAATGGCTTGCGCACCCTGCATAGCTCTTTGGCTGCCTTCATGGATTCAGAAATCCAAATGAGAATTGTCAACAAGCAGATCAGGAACATCATCGCTGTGTCAACCTATTTACATCGTTACTACCGCAAATCAGGATGCAATGTCATGCACATTCCGCCCTTGATTGATACTCAGGCCGAAAAGTGGCGGCGCCGCCAGCCTATTGAAAGCCCCAAGCAAGACCTGAGCTTGCTTTTCTCTGGAACATGGGGCCGTGATCGACTCGAGACTATCATTGAATCAGTTGAGCGCCTGAGAACCGAGGGCCACAAAATCGTTCTGGAGTTTTTAGGTTGCGGACCGGATGACCTTGGGAGAAACCCCAAGCTGCAAAGACTGATGTCACAGTCACCTCCGGGCACTTTGCGATTCCATGGCTGGGTTCCAGCGGAGAGAGTGCTTCCGATTACCGCTGCAGCCGACTTTGGCGTGTTGCTCCGCGATCACGCGAGGTGGTCAGACGCTTGCTTTCCTTCAAAGGTAGCTGAGTTCCAGGCTTTGGGGGTTCCTCTCTTATGCAATCTAACAAGCGATTTGGACCAATCCTTGAAGGATGGCGAAAATGCGCTCATTGTTCCGCACGTTTCCGTCGCAGAACTCATGAATACTATGAGGCGCGCATTGGCTTTGACGCCGCTGGAGAGAGAACGCATGAAGCAGTGTTCATTCCAGCGCGCAGCGGTTCATTTTGACTACCGCCATTATGTTAGCCCCTTGGCCGAATTTCTCAACAAGGTCTAACATTGGCGAATGGATGCGGGGTCCGTCGCTCGAGCCTATGCGTATTTCTCGGCCGAAAGTCTTCGCTACGTGACGGCCCTTTCGCAACTAAGGATTTGCTTTTTGGCTGGCACATTGGGACAAGGGGGCGCGGAACGCCAACTATTTTACAGCCTCCGCGCATTACGACAGTGCGGAGCCGTTCCACGCGTGTTGTGTCTGGCTCAAAACGAGTTTTGGGAGGAGCGCATCAGGAACCTAGGAGTGCCGGTCACTTGTGTGGGCCAAATGCAATCCAAACTCAAGCGGCTCTTCCGAATATTAGTCGAGTTGCGCAAGCAACCTCCTAAAATCTTCCAAAGCCAGCATTTTTACACTAATGCGTATGTCGCGGCCGGGGCGCGCGCGCTTCGTCTATGCGGCATTGGTGCGCTACGCTGCGACGGGTTGTCTGAGGTGCAGGAGAGCGGACTGATTGGTGGCTGGTTGAGTTTGCACACGCCCAGAGTGATCGTTGCGAACTCCCGATCTGCCATTCAGTACGCGTTGGGAAATGGTGTTCGGCCAGATCGGATCCACTTCCTGCCGAACGTTGTGGACACGACGCATTTTTGTCCGGGAAGCATGCGGCGGGAACAAGGGATGACCCTATTGAACGCAGGGCGACTGGCGCCGCAGAAGCGCGTTGATCTGTTTATTGACCTGCTGGCTCGCATCCGCTCCAAGGCGGCCGCTCCTGTGCGTGGCATTATTGTCGGAGACGGTCCGTTGCGCAAATCGTTGGAGGAGCGTGCTGCCGGCCTCGGCCTGATGCCTCCGGTCCTGGAGTTTCGCGGCGCCGTTTCAGACCTGGCTGAGGTTTATCGCCAGTCGGATATATTCGTTCTCACGTCCGACTTCGAAGGAACCCCTAATGTCCTCCTCGAAGCCAGCGGCTCCGGTTTGCCCATCGTGACGACGCGTACGGGTGACACGTCCAATGTGGTTCGCGATGGCGAGACAGGATTCCTTTGTGATTGTGGGGATGTAGAAGGATTGGCCTCAGCCGTGTTGAGACTGGTTGGCGATGAGGAACTCCGCCGGCGCCTGGGCGCGCAAGGGCGCCGTTTCGTGGAGGAAAACCATTCCTCACTTCGGCTTGCCCAGTTCTTGGGAGAGTTTTACACAAAAATGCGGTCATGAGGATTCGGGCGCCAGGCAATCCATTGCTTTTGAAACGCGGAATTCCTGCGGCTTCTTTATAAAGAAAACCGCCCGCGTTTCACTCAATCGTTTCCTGCTACCGCGCTCCACAGTTTGCGAGACGACAAAGAAGTTCGGTTCAGTTGTTTCCAATGCCTAAGCAGCAGTTTGATAGGAGTCCAGATAATGTGCGACGGAAGTTCAACGACCCGGATCACTATCTCTGCGACAATTTTGAAGTAACCAGCCGTGCAGGAATTCTCCGAAAGATGCTTCCCAGCGTGGAAGGGTTAACGATCCTGGATATTGGATGTGGCGACGGAAGTCTCTCCCTGCAATTTCTGGCGGAGGCAGAGCATGTGACGCTCGTGGACCTGTCCCAGGGGATGCTGCTTCGGGCGGAGGCGAAGATTCCTCCTGCCCTTTCCCACAAAGTCACCGTCGCAAATGCCGACCTGATGCAATTCGTGCCCACAGAGCCGGCGGATGTGGTGATTTGCGTCGGGGTCCTGGCGCACGTGGAGCGCCTTGGACCGGCCATTCTGAAGCTGGCTTCGATGACAAAACCGGGAGGACGGTGCGTGATCCAGATTACGGATCACGATCGGGCGGTCGGCAGGATCCAGAGCACATTTTCCCGCGGCCTCTATCCGTTACTGAGCATCGGTGCATTGGAACTCCAACAAATTGCTTCAGAGGTGGGATTCAGGATTTGCCAGCGCGCGAACCACTACCTATTGCTCCCGGGCATGGGGCGGCTGCCCGGGCGCTGGCTCCTGGCATACGACAACTTTGTTCGCAATTGTTCATTGTTGTCTCGCCTCGCGCCGAGCGCGGTTCTGATGTTTGAACGATAAACGCAATCTCCAGGCCGGTCTTTTCGCGACGAGGTGGTGCTGATGTCGCTTGTGTCACAAGCTTCAGTAGTCTTGCCTTTGTCTGTGCTGAGCGCATTGCCAGGCTGCCGCCGCTTCTGAATTGACGAGAGCGACTATGCGCATTCTTGTCGTCACGAATATGTATCCTTCGAAGGAGCGCCCAGCCTCAGGCACTTTTGTTCAGCAACAAGTGAAAGGGCTTACTGACATTGGTCTGGAGGTCGAGCTCATGCTAATAGATCGTGAGGGGAGAGGTCCATTTGCTTACTACGGGCTTGCCGAGAGAGCCGCCCAGCGAGTCACCGATTCCAAATTCGATCTCGTCCACGTGATGTACGGCGGGGTGATGGCACAGGCGGCTGCCAGTGTGTCCATGCGCGTTCCAATGGTCGTATCGCTGTGCGGTGATGACATACTGGGAACCGTGGGTGCGTGGCCGGTAGCAGTTGTGCGCTCGTGGTTGAATAGAACGGCGTCCATCAAGGCCTGCAAAATGGCTGACGGTGTTGTGGTTAAATCCAAGAACCTGGCCAGGGTGATTGCCCCGTTTATTGAGCGGGCCAAGGTCCATTTGATACCGAACGGAATTGACACGGAGCGATTTTGTCCCCTCGACCGGGGAGCGTGCGTTAAGCTGCTCGGTTGGGCGGTTGATTCCTTTCACATTGTATTTCCTTTGAACGGAGACCCGGCTGTGAAGCGCCTTCGTTTGGCAGAGCAGAGCGCGGAATTGGCCAGAGGGTTGGGGATTCCTGTCGAGTTCCACTCCCTGCAAGGTATTCCACATGAGGAGGTGCCAGTATGGCTGAATGCCGGCGATGTGCTCTTGCTGACTTCTGTTCACGAAGGAAGCCCAAATATCGTAAAGGAAGGCCTTGCTTGTGATATCCCCATCGTGTCAGTGGATGTTGGCGATGTTGCCGAACGCATTCGAGGTATTGAGGGCTGCCATATCGTCGCGCCTAATCCGATGTCAATAGCACTCAAGCTTCAAGCTGTGGCTGTCCGCGGGTTGCGAATTGAAGGCAGGTCGCGCGTTCTGGATCTGTCACTTTCCAAAGTCGCAGAAAGATTGAGGCTCTTGTACAATCTCCTCTTGGAAAAGAGGCGGGCGGTTAGCCAAACCGTATGTGTGGAGTAGCTGCTCTGTTAAGACGCCCTGAGAGTCCTTGCTCTGCGTCTGTCCTCCGGCAGATGACCGAGGCCGTCGCCCACCGAGGCCCCGACGACTCCGGGTTGGAGATTTTCGGTTCGGACGGAGGCCGGTTGACGGCTGCGGATGAGGCGCGCAATGGCTGGTCGGTTGGGTTGGGACATCGTCGCTTGTCAATTCTTGACCTCAGCCCAGCGGGGCACCAGCCGATGTGCTACCGCGACCGTTTTTGGCTCACTTACAATGGAGAAATCTACAACTTTCTCGAAATCAAAGAAGAGCTGAAGGCGTTAGGGCATTCGTTTCGATCGAATTCTGATTCGGAAGTGATCTTGGCTGCTTTCGCTGAATGGGGGCCGGCTTGCTTTGCTCGATTCCGGGGCATGTGGGGTTTGGTCATTTTTGACAATGTCAAACGGACGGCCATCCTATGCAGGGACCGATTGGGCATCAAGCCTTTATACTTTTGGCGGGGCGAGGGGGTGGTGGCGATCGCATCGGAGATCAAGCAGTTCTTGTGCATTCCGGGCTTCCGGAGTAAGGCTAATTTGGGTAACTGCGCTCTCTACATCCTGACAGGCTACGAAGACCCGCTCGGTTCGATGTTTCGCGACGTGGAGCAGGTGGCTCCAGGGTGCTGGCAGGAAGTTGAGGTGGACTCCTTGAGGATTGGCTCGCCCCAGGCTTTTTGGAACCCTGAAGGCCTCCAACCGACGATTGACAACGCAGAGGAGGCAGGGGAACTCTTTGCTGAAAAGCTCGCCGAGAGTGTCAAACTGCACTTGCGCAGCGATGTGCCCGTAGGGTGCGCCTTGAGCGGGGGCTTGGATTCGAGCAGCATCGCGCTGCTCATAAACAAGCTCAACTCCGGGAACGGAGGCACGCTCAGCACCTTCAGCGCGGTATTCCCCGGTTATGCAAGAGACGAGAGAGCCTTCATTGACATCCTGCTGACGCATCTTGCCGCAGAACCCTTCTTTGTGACGCCTTCGGCCAAGGCGTTCCTTGACGAGCTCGACGGATTTATTTGGCTTCACGACGAGCCGATAGGATCCTGTGCCCAGTACGCTTGCTACTGCGTGAGCCGATTGATGCGTCGCATGAATATACCCGTGGCTCTAAATGGCCAGGGAGGAGATGAAATTCTGGGCGGCTATTGGCAATTGAATTTCACTTACCTTCTGGGTCTTTTGCGTCAAGGCCGGCTCCTTAGTCTTTCGTGGAACTTTTTGGGCTCCTTATGCCCCGGTGGCAATCCGCAGTTGACGCTGCAGATCCCGTCCATGTGGAGGCGGTTTCGAAGCCGGACAACCTCGGCGGTTCCTTTGACCCTGCGCGGAATTGACACTGGAGAGGTCGTAGCGCGCTCGAAAGTTCACGGATATCTAAAACTCGATGAGCAGGCGCAACGCCTCAGCCAAATCAGGGTGATGTTTCTTCCTCAGTTGCTCAAATGGGATGACCGCAACTTCATGGCCTTTTCTGTGGAAGGAAGGTATCCTTTCCTTGATCATGAGCTTATCGAGCTTTGCCTCCAATTTCGGCCGCGGCTTCTCTATGATCGTGGTTGGACCAAGTGCCCCTTGCGAAACGGTCTCAGCGATCTGCTGCCTTCGCCACTGCGTCATCGTCGTTCGAAATTCGGCTTTGAAACGCCTCAGGATGATTGGCTGTGCGGGCCACTGCGGCCAGCAATCGAGGATTGGCTGGAAGCGGACCGGCCCGTCTGGTTGTGGGCCGACCGGGAGGGAGGCAAACGCTTGGCCAAGGATGCCTGGGCTTCAATCGGGCATACCAGTGAGGTGGGTCAGATTCTGTTCCGACTCTTCGTATTCGATCGCTGGCTGGAGAAATTGGGTGTGAGTGTTGATTAAGCCGCGCAAAAATGCAGAAGAAGGAGAAGCCAATAGGGATGAAGTCGTCACTGTGATAGTTCCCTGTAGAAATGAGGCTGCTGCAATAGAGAAGTGCATCGGGTCAATTCTGGCCCAGGACGGGCTAGCCAGAGGGGACGAGATTATCTTCGCGGACGGGCTTTCGGAGGATGGCACAATGGATATCCTTCGAAGAGTTGCAAAGCTCGATCCAAGGGTGAAGGTGATGAGCAATCCAGGGCGAATTACCTCGAGCGGCTTGAACGCCGCCATCGGCGCCTCGCGAGGGAATATCATCGTGCGGTTGGACGCACATACGGAGTACGCGTCAGATTACATTTCGCAATGCTGCCGAGCATTGCAGGCGACCGGAGCAGCGAATGTGGGTGGCCCCGCCCGAACCAAAACCGAAACCTACATGGAGAAAGCCATAGCCGCCGCATATCATTCGCCGTTTTCCGTTGGCGGAGCGCGATTTCACGATGCCTCTTACGAAGGCTTCGTTGACACAGTCACCTATGGTTGCTGGCCCCGAAGCACTTTCGAGAAATTCGGCCTGTTTGATGAGCAATTGGTGAGGAATCAAGACGACGAGCATAACCTGCGGATCACACGGCAGGGAGGGAAGGTTTATCAATCGGCCAATATTAAAAGCTGGTATAGGCCGCGGGGAACGTTGGCGGCGCTGTTCAAGCAGTATATGCAATACGGTTATTGGAAGGTGCGCGTGATTCAAAAGCACAAACTGCCGGCTTCGTTCCGGCATTTGGTGCCTGGGACCTTTTTGCTGGCGCTTTTGCTCTTGTCGCTCAGCTCATTGCTCTTTGTCTCTGCCTTGTGGCTGCTGCTCTTGCTCCTTGGGCTTTATGGCTTGGCCGTGATGGCGGCATCTATTCAGACGGCCCGGCGGAGCGAGTGGAAACTGCTGCCGACACTACCCTTCGTTTTTGGATGCTATCATTTTGCCTACGGGACCGGCTTTTTGCTTGGGACCTGGGACTTTGTCATCCGCCGGGTCCAACCCCGGACCAGTTTTAGTCATTTGACTCGATGAGGTTTTCTTCAGACGGAATCCGACCTTTAGTTTAAAATGCGCATGGAGACATTTCGGTTGAATCGAATGAAGGCTGTGATTGGGGCCGGCCTGCCCTTCGCGATCTCACTCGCTTTGTGCTTTCTTAGTGTCGGAATTATCGCCTCGTGGGTCGAGAGCTACGAGAGCGAAATAGATCCGATTTTTGGTTATGTTTTTAAAGCCGGCCGCGTTGGACACTGGCGGACGGAAGGAAACGGTAACGGTTATTGGACATCACATGGTGTGCGTCGCGCAAGATTGCCAGGCAAATCAGAAGGTCCTCCCATCCTGCTGGTCGGAAACTCTTTTACCGAAGCGACCCAAGTAAACGATGCGGAGCATTACGCCCATATCCTGGAAAAAGAGCTTGCTATCAACGGTAAATCCATCCCCGTGCTGAGTTTCGGCAAGTCTGGCTGCACCGTCGCAGACTATATTGCAGAGGCGGATAAATTGAAGATGGTTTTCCAGCCTCGTTGGGTAATCGTTCAGGTTGCGGAACGAGACTTTGGCGGAAAATCATGGGACCGAACAGCTCCGGGTTTTGCGCGCTTTGTCCGGGCTGCATACCATGGGGGAATAAGTGTCGTCAGCACACCTCTACGCGACCGTGGACAGAAATCATTTCTCATGCGCACATTTGAAGAATTCCCCAACCTCATACCTTATTGTCTTATTTATGATCGTTTGAATGAGTTTGAGCAATGGGTCCAGAACGAGAAGCCATGGTTTCACGCTACTGTGCCCGAATCGGGCTCAGCCGGACCTCGCTCCATGATTTCTGATTACCCGGTAGGTGAGGAGATGAAGCTTTTGGCGGATTCCTTTGATCATCGCATGACCTTGCTCTATTTGCCCCCGTTTGACCCTAGAAAGCCTCTCTGCGAAGGCGAAACGGAAGCTCTGTTTCGAATGGTTGCGGAAACCAACGGCATCCGTTTTGTTTCCCTGAGAGGCAAGTTCGGCGAGCTTGCGAGCGAGGGAAAGTCGCCCTACGGCTTTAGCAACACCAGGTTCAATTACGGTCATTGGAATGCTTATGGTCATGAGGCCGCGGCACAACTCCTCCTCCTCGATTTATTGAAGATGAAACATGGTATTTACTAGCCCACGATTTGCCGCCTTTCTGGTTTTGCTCTTGGTTATCTTGGCGTTGGTCCATCGGCGCGAGGCCAACAAGCGGATTCTCGCCGTGGCATCCTGCATCTTCTACGCGGCCTGGGACTGGCGTTACCTCAGTCTGCTTTTGGCCGTCAGTGTCATTGACTACTTTTCGGCCAACCGGATTGTCGCGAACTCATCCCGGTCCGGGAGGAAGCGATGGCTGCTAGTCAGCATTATCTCAAACCTGGGTCTTCTCGCCTATTTTAAATATTGCAACTTTTTCATCGGAAACTTTAACGCGTTGACGGGCTGCTTTGGCTTCACGATCCCGCACCTGGACATCCTGTTGCCAGTGGGCATCAGCTTCTTCACCTTCAAAACGATGAGCTACACCATCGACGTGTTCAGGGGCCACTTGCAGCCTTGCTCGTCTTGGCTTGATTACGTCACCTTTGTCACTTTCTTTCCGGAATTGATCGCGGGACCCATCGTCAGGGGATCGGTATTTCTTCCGCAGATGGGCCGTGTCATTGGACCCTCGACCGAGCGGGTCGTGAGCGGGTCGAGCCTGTTCTTGATGGGCATGATCAAGAAGCTTTTTATTGCCGACCGCCTGTCTGGACTCGCCGATTCCTATTTCGCCGCACCGGAGCTTTTCACTTCAGCGTCCGCTTGGTGCGCAGTCGTCGCTTACACCATCCAAATATACTGTGACTTCTCCGGCTACTCCGACATGGCCATTGGTACCGCCCGAATGATCGGGTATGATCTTCCTGAAAATTTTCGGATGCCCTATCTCAGCTTGAATATCACCGATTTTTGGCGGCGCTGGCACATCACGCTTAGCACATGGCTCCGTGATTACTTGTACATCCCTCTCGGCGGAAACCGCCATGGGACTTTTAAAACCTATCGTAATCTGACCCTCACCATGCTCTTGGGTGGTCTGTGGCACGGCGCAAGCTGGAATTTCGTCGCGTGGGGCGGTCTGCATGGTGGCACATTGGCTCTTCACAAAATGTACTCCAAGCGTACTGAACGTTTGGCAGTCATGCCCCCGGTTCTTGGATGGTCTCTGACTTTGCTTTTTGTCATGCTCTGCTGGGTGCCTTTCCGCAGCCGGTCTTTCCACGACACAATCATCATCCTCAAATCCCTCTTTGGTGTTTCCGCCGGCCCTTATCAATTCCTTCCCTTTTGGTTCTTCTGCTGCCTGTCGCTCTGCCTCATCGGACACTGGCTTGGCTTCATGTGGATGGAAAAGCCGCAGCCTTTAGCCTCCCAAACCTCATTTGAAAAACGGCTGCTGGCCTCGTTGGGCTTCCACATTGAGCATCATCCCATCTCGGGCGCCATCCTTTTCCCGCGGCAGGTAACTGCTTGTGGGCTTTACGTCATCGTCTTTGTACTGCTGATGCTTTTCTTTTTCGCTCCTCTAATCACAAACCCATTCATCTACTTTCAGTTTTGAGTTTTCTCAATTGAGACATTGAGATGATAACCGTGGCTTAATTGCCACACTAGCAGACAAACATATATATGGAACCAAAGAAACGAATCGTTCAGCAGGACAAACCACTTAAGAAAGACGACATGATTGTAATCACCGGCGCGGGCGGCTTCATCGCCGGCAACCTGGCGCTTTACTTCAAGAAAAAAGGCTTTACCAACATTCGCGCGGTGGATAAGAAACCGCTTTATGAGTGGTATTTGCATGTTCCCGGCGCGCAGAACGTCTGCCTTGACGTTAGCCGGGAGGACAATTGCCATCGAATCTGCGAAGGCGCGGTGGAAGTCTATAACCTCGCCGCCGACATGGGGGGAATGGGGTTCATCGAAAAATTTCGCGTGGAATGCCTGCGCTCGATTTTGATCAACACACACATGGTGGAAGCCGCTTACAAGGCCGGTGCGCGCCGTTACTTTTTCTCCAGTTCCGCCTGCGCTTACAACACGCTGCTGCAGCGGGATCCGAACGTGCGGGCGTTGAAGGAATCCGACGCTTATCCGGCGATGGCGGAGCGCGGCTATGGTTGGGAGAAATTGATTTCCGAAATGTTCTGCGAGGAATACTGGCACGAGCGCGGCATGAAAACGGCCATTGCCCGCTTCCACAACGTCTATGGCCCTCACGGCACGTGGGACGGCGGCCGCGAAAAGGCGCCCGCGGCGCTTTGCCGCAAGGTCATCGAAGCGATGGATACCGGAAAAAAGGAAATCACGATCTGGGGCGACGGCCATCAGACGCGCAGTTTCATGTTCATTGACGATTGCGTCAAAGGCATCGACCAGATTATGCACTGCGACGATCTGATTGCGACGCCCATCAACCTCGGCTCCAGCGAACTGGTTTCCATCAATGAGCTGCTCTCCAAGATCGAAAAAATCGCGAGCGTAAAGATGAACCGCAAGTACGACCTCGGCGCGCCGAAAGGCGTGGCTGGCCGTAACTCCGACAACACCTTCATCCAAAAAGTTCTCGGCTGGGAACCGGGCACGCCGCTCGATAAAGGTCTCGCCGTCACTTACAAGTGGATCAAGGAACAATTTTACAAGCGCAAGGCGGGCGAACGAGTTGGCATTGGCTGATGAAAGACCAAGCCACTCTATAGTTGAATTTGTTCACTGCACTTGAATGCGGTAAAAGGCGGGACTGTTGGACGGCGTCACAACCAACGTGGTGTTGGTCATGGGACCGGCGATAGTTTGCCAAGCCGGACTGGCCAGGTTGGTGGCCATTTGGACCGAATAGGGTGGTTGGCCGACGTTCCACGACAGGAAAACGTTCGTGCCTTGGGTGGAGATTGAGATTGAAGGCAAAGGCAGCACGGTGAGCTGCGCGCCGGCGCTGGGCAGCGCCCCATAGGCGTTGCTCACCACGACAGAATAGATGGCGGCATCGTTGGCGCTGATGTTGCTCAGAGTCAGAATGCGGGAGCTGGAGCCGGAGACGTTGCCTCCGTCAGAAAGATTCGTTCCATTTTCCAGCCACTGGTAGGAAACAGGCAGGCTGCCGAATGTGGCCACACTGAAAGCAACGGTGGCGCCTGCGAAGGCCTGTTGCGGCTGCGGTTGTTGGGTGATTTGGAGAGGTGAGTTTATGCTGAGCCGGAAGATCACTCCCAGATCGCTGGCGCCTCCGAAATCGGTGATCCCGTACAAATTGCCATCGGTGCCCTGAATCAACGTGCCGAAGGCAGTGGCGCCCTGGTAGCCGTCAAATTGGACCAGCGTTGTCAGCGTGCCGTCCAAAGAGATGCGGAAGACCGTGCCGAAGCCATAGACGCCACCAAATTGGGCTGCACCGTACAAGTTACCGTCGCTGGCCAGGAGCAACCCGCCGGAGCAATGGTTGCCGTCGTCCCCGCCAGTGAAGGAATAAAGGGTCGTGAATACACCATCGGCAGACAGCTCGAATACCGTCCCCGCGCCGTAGGCGCCGCCGGCATAGGTAGTGCCGTAAAAGTTGCCAGCGAAATCCTCCACCAAGGGTGCAAGGGGCGTGGCCCCGTTCGTATTGGCGAAAGAGAACAGGGATGTGAAAATGCCGGCGGGCGTAATTTTGAAGATGGTGCCCGAGCTGTTGGCGCCGCCGCCGTAAGTCGCCCCGTAGAAATTGCCATCACCCCCTTGAACGAGAGTCGGGTTGGGATAGGCGCCATCCGCGTTGTTGAAAGTGTGGAGGGCGGTTAAGACTCCACTTGGTGTCAATTTGAAAACCGTGCCGTAGCCATTAGCCCCGCCCATTTCCGCAGTTCCATAGAAGTTACCGTCCTGCCCCTGAACCAGCCCGGCAAAAGGCAACGAGCCTGTGCTGGCCGAATTCAACGACCAGGCCTCAACGCCGGTGCCATTCGTAGTCAGCCGGAAAATCGTGCCGATGCCGTTAGCGCCGCCAGAAGTCGCCGTGCCGTAAAGGAGACCGTTCGTGCCCTGGATAAGCGCAGCGAAGGGATTAGCTCCGTAAGGGGGATTATTGCCGCCGGCGCCGTTGGGGAACGGATAAACGAGCGTCACCACGCCGTTGGTGTCCATTCGGAAAACGGTGCCGTTGCCTGGGGAACCACCGGAATAGGCGGTCCCATAGAAACTGCCATTGCCGGCCTGCATCAGTCCACCCTCGGGGTAGTCCCCAATGGAGTTCGTAGTGAAGGTATAGAGGGTTTCCATGGCAACTCCTGCACTGGTGAGGCTCGTGAAGTTCAACATCGCCACCGCGCTGGTGACGGACCCAAAGCTGTTGGTGATCAGCACGGAATAGTTCCCGGAGTTGGATGCCGTTGCATTTTGGATGGTCAAGGTGCTGGTGGCCGATCCGGAGATGTTGCCCGCGTCGGTCAGGTTGGTTCCGTCCATCTGCCAGAAGTAGGCCAGCGGTTCATCGCCAGCGGCCGATACCGTGAACGTCGCCGTGGTCCCAGGTAGAATGGTCTGATCGGACGGCCCGGAGAGGATCACCGGAGCGTGGCCAGTGATAAGTGTCAGAGTAGCGCTCTCACTGGTCACAGGCCCGACGGCGTTGCTGACCATCACCGAGTACGTGCCCACATCCGCCGGGGAAACGTTGCTGATGGTCAGGCTGCTGGTCATGGAACCGGAAATGCCGCCGAGGTCGGTCAAGTTGGTGAACCCGCTCCCGTTGTTGAACTGCCATTGGTAGGACAACAACGCGTTGCTGGCGGTTTCCACGCTGAAGGTCGCCGTCATCCCTTCCAGGACGGCTTGATTCGTCGGTTGGGAGGTGATGACTGGGAGCGCGATGATGTCCAGGGTCACCTGGCGGCTCTGAACCGACTGATCGTTGAGGTTGGTGAAATACAAAGTGGCCGTGTAACTGCCTGCGGCCAGATTGCCGGCCAGAAGGTTCGGCGTGACAGTGACGACCGCAGCCAGGCCGCCCGCGAGGTTCGTTCCGTTCGTGGGCGAGACGGCGAGCCAGGAGGCGTCCAGGCCCATGCTCCAGTCAACCGACGGGTTTTGGTTCGCAGGTGAGTTGGTAAGCGAATAGGTAAGGGCTGCCGGATTGAGCGGCCCGCCAACTGGACCGGTGAACTGCTGATCCAAACTGGGCGCGACGACCAAGCTGTCCGGAAAGGCGAGCGCATAGATCAGGTTGCTGCCATTGGGCGAGCCCCAGCCGGCGCAAAGATCGTAGCCGGGGACGGCGGGAAACAAGCCGTCGCTAGTGGGGGTGGAGTTGTTGCCCACCGTGATGTCGTGAAAACAATTCGTGTAGTCAGCGCTCTGGCCGATGGCGTAAATGGCGGGATTAAGAAAACCCACCGGCGGCTGGCCATTGGCAGCCGCCTCTTCATTGACGAGCGCCGTGAAAGCCGCCCACCCCGGTGAAGCCCAACTCGTGCCCCATCCCCCGGCGCCAGACGAACCGTCGCTGACGGCAAAAAAATTCTCTGCGACCATGGCGACATCCGGGAAATTCCTCATGGTGGTGGACCCCCGGTTGGCCGACATGTCGAGGCCTTGTTGCCAAGTTGGAATCGCGTAACCGGGGCTGATCCCACCTGCGCTTCCTACGAAGCCCGATCCATCCCACCCGGTGCCCCCGGCAGACCCGACCCCGACGCCCCCGGGAGACTCGTTCCCCCAGTTCCAAACCTGCTCCGAAGCATAAGAGGCCCCCGCACCATTCATCGTCAGACTGGTCCCGCCGACGCTCGTGACGTACGGGTCATCCGCCGGCCAAAGGACAAGATTGCCCTGGTAAGTAGTATTAAGGATCACGTTGTTGACCCAGGAGTCTATGTCGCCTGAAGCCACGAAGAAGGACTGCCCTTGCACTGCCATCTGCTTGTAGAGGTTATCAAGGCTCGTGCTTTGCTGGCCGATCCAAGAGGCACTAAATTGTTTAATGATCGGATGTTCCGCCATGGAGGTCAGAATATCGATCCAGACACCATTCGGCCCTGCATCGAATACGACCACGCTGCTCAATCCGGGGGCCATGGCGATTGCTGCTTCGATGTCCAGGGAGCACTCTCCTATGCCGACCGGATCGCTGGACACAGGAATCCCGTTAAACCCATCCAACAGAACGTTCTGGATGGGCACATTCGGCAGGCCCGCCATAGTCTCGTATTTTATGATGTCATTTGTATAGAAGGCCTCAAATTCCAACAGCCCAACCATCTGGCCTGCGCCAGTCAGAGTGACTCCGGGCGCATACGCATTCCGCAAATCCTTGCCCATATAGCTGCCACTTGGACCGGAGCCTGAGTCGGGGACAGGCCCGGTTTTGCCCGACGCGGCGTGTGACGGTGGACGCGGGATTGAATAATTGTTCAACCCACTGATATCGAGCACCTTAAGTCCCGCATCCACCGACGGTTCCACGTCGGGCGCATAAAACTGGCGTGCTTCGCTGGGATGCTGATACGTGCGCAAGGTGATTTGGAACGCGTGCTCTATGTCGGCAACTTGTCCGGCGACATCCAGCAACACGCGGTTTGAATGGATGGTTGTGATCTCCAAGCCGTGGCTCTTGGCAAACTGCACGAGGGCGTCGTAATCCTGCTGGGTGGGGCCAAATTTTTCCGTAAACTGTTCCGGTGTCATATAGCGCCGGAACTGAGGACTCGCCGGATCATAAACGTCCTGGAGCAGCTTGTTCAGGGCATTGGTGTCTCGCAGAGGCAGACCAATTGCCAGGCGCAGACGGTTGGTGGCTGGCAGCCGGCCCACGGGCTGCAGGTTGAGCCGGGCGATGGCTTGCGGCACGTGCCCGCGCAAGACCTGCCGCCCGGCGGCCAGGCATGAACTGTTCAACGCCAGCAGCATCGCGCCAGACGCAAGAGCCATCATTGCTTTGCCGAACCAGCGTCCGGCGCGGTGCAGAGATAAGGTATTGTTTTTCATAATGGATTCTTGTCAATTAGTTATTGTTGTTACTGCGAGCGAATGCGGTAGAAGCGGGCTGGATAGTTTGTCCAGTCGGGATCGCTGAATTGGAATGTGCCGCCGGTGAGGGCGTTCGTCGCATAGACCAGGGCATTTTCACAAAGAAGGCCACAAAGAAGCGCGCGGTAAAAAACCTTTACCAGGAGCGACAATCATTGCGTAACCACGCGATAGAAGCGGGCGGCGAATTCATCAGCCTCCAGATCATCAAAATAAAAGTCGCCCGCACCCCCTTCTTGCAGCGGCGCTCCAACAGTGATCCAATTCGCCAGGTCGGTTGAAGCTTGAATTAGATAAGCGTGGGTCGGGTCGGCGGAGAATTCCAAGCGCACGGTCGAGTTCGCGCGGCTCGCAGCCAGGTCGCTTACTGCCTGCGCCGGATGGGGATAGAGATCGCAGATCCGGCTACTCCGGTAGCAGAAGTACCCGTAATAGTTGGTGCTGGTATTGCCGGAATCGAAAAAGGAGAGATCGAATACGACCTCGGGCACTGGATCGTGGGTGTATTCGACGAGCCGGACCATCGTCGCCTCCGGCGAGTTGCTGCTCGGGGGAACGCCATTTACATAAGTGATGTTGCCGTAGGTGACGAGGACATTCCTGCGCTGGGGAAGCCATTCGGCCTTGCCCACGACCGGGGTGAATAGTCGGTCTTGGTTGGCAGGGCTGGTATCCCAGACTTGGGACACTTCCATATTGGTTTCGTTGATGCTGTATTCCACGGCGCGACTGTAGTTGTCCTGGTCAGGCAAGGGTGGGTCGAAGGGACTGGCCTGCTCATTCCCGTCATCATAGAGTAGGAACGTGCCTTGGGGCGTGACGTGTGGCGCGTGCTGGCCGTAGTTCCATCGAAAGGGCGTTCCCACAGGGGTTAACAGGTACTGCTCCCAGTTGGTCCCCCAGTTTGCATGCGGGCCAAGAATCCAATTCAGTTGTCCGGTGGATCGTGAGAGTTCAAAGACCGCGTTCTGGTTGCGCAGGGAAACAACAATGGAATTATCATTGGTGTTCTCGATAACCGCGTTCGCATGCTCGTTATCCACCCCATAACCGTAGTTGAATTCGTAGGTCAGATAGCTCACGCGCGTCGGATCCAACAGGTCCAATGGCGACCACGCGTGGAGCAGCGCCGAATTAGTGGCGGAAATTTCCACCACTGGATTGTCATCCACGGTGACCGTCTCCAATGGCGCATTCGAGTTGGTGACGCTGCTCGGAAAGTTGGCCACCGTCCGGCTGGCGTGGCTGAGATACAAGATGGTGCCGTGGTCCGTGGGGACGCCGTCATGAAAATTGACCGGGTATTCCGATGGTGCGCTCCAGATATGCACGGTTTCCCCAAGCAGGTTAACTTCCAGAAAACGGTTCAGCGGCGCTTCCTCTTCGATGAAGAGATCGCCATCGCTAAGCTGGCGCACATCAATATCGTCAAGATCATTAAGCGTCCACGGGCAATACCACACCACTTCCCCGGAATTGTCCATGATAGTGACATACTCGGTCCCAGCAGTGTTGTTCTCAATCATAAACAGCGTGTAGCCCGGTTCCATGCTGCTCGGTTCGCTCTTCAGGACTTTGCTTTGGGGGAAATCCGAAGGCAAGCTGGCGGTAATAAAAGTCAACAGTTGCGGGGCTGTGGCGGCATTCCGGGCCTTGTCATAAATGGTAACTAGAACCTGATTCGTCCGACCTGGCTTGAAACCAAACAACGGCACTGAATGCGTCGTAGCGAAATCGTAGAAATCCCTTTCCCACATATTGGTTCCGTCGCTGACCAGGACGCTGACCCTGGAGTCGATGTCGGTGCTCAACTGCAGCACCGCCGCCAGCGGCGCACGGGCGGTGGGGGTCAAAGACGGTCCAGATACGATCGTGACCGCCTCCAACCACGGGCAGACTATCAGGGCCGTCGCCATCAGGGCCGCGGCAATACACCGAGCTGGCATCGAAGCGAAAGGCGATTGGGCTTTAACGTAACTGTTTTTCATATCTGAATCCTTTCCATTCTGGCGTCTTTGTTTTCATTTATAGTGTCTTTCTTAAGTCTTCACGGGCTTTTACTATTGCTCTCATCCTCTCAGTGCGATTGGCGACCGCAATCCCCGCCAACATTTTTTCTGTTTTTGGTCATCAGGCTCCGCCAGGAGATACAGGTCAACCGCCGGTTGTGCTTTCGTTACGGGGTGTTATGAGATGAATTTTCGTCGAACTTCTTCGCGGGAGGAAGTTCAGGAGGGCAACTGCGGACCAAGATTAAGGCTTGGCCGGTGGGGACCCGATCATGGCCTTGGCTTCCCTCCAGAGCGCGTGGGCGATGATCCAGTCATTCCACTGCACGCCCAAGTCACCGCAGTCCAGCTTTGGCGTTTGGGAGTTAATGACCGTAGCGGCGGCAGCCAAAGGCACGGGCAACGTCGGGGCGGTTCAATCGTTGCTGGGACATGGCCATAACCAGGTTGGCTTGCGCATCGCGGACTGGGGAGGAGGAGGTCAATACGTTGCGCATCCAGTCCACCGCGCTGGCGAAGTTCCCGGTCCGATATTTAATTCTCAGAACTTCCTTTCATAGACCGTTGCTTTGTTTAGAACACGGGAACCTTGCGAAGACGGGTCCTTGGCCTCCGCCGCGGCGATTTCCTGCCAGGAAGGCGCGTGCCAAGCCTGCCAAGGCGCCCCGACGAGGATGGTGTCCCCGTCAGCGCTCCACACGGCGCGGCGTAGCCCGCCGCCGGTCCCGGAGAGGTCCAGGAGTTCCTGCCCTGTCCCGACATCCCATAGCTTGACGGCTTCGCTGGCACCCCCGGCGGAAATCAATCGTCGTCCGTCGGGCGAGAAGGCGACGCCAAAGGCCGCGTTCATGTGGCCGTGCAGGTCTTCGATCCATGTGCCGGTGAGGGCGTTGCACAGCCGCACCACGCCGCCGCTGCTCGTGGCAGCCACAAGGCGGCCGTCAGGTGATACGGCCAGCTCCCGCGCCTGCTGTCTCCCCAGAACATAACGGGGTGGCCGCTCGGGGTGGTCGAGATGATAGAAGCGAATTTCATTTTTCTCGTAAAGTGCCACCAATGCCACCAACACTCGTCCGCCGGCGGCGAAGGCTATGTCCGCAATCGGCTCACCCAGAGTCACCACGCTCTGGCCAGCGTCCACGTCCCAAAGGCGGAGTGCAGCCCATTGCGGCGCAACGGCCGCCAAGTATTGTCCATCGTCACTAAAGCGGACAGGTGACATCCCCGCAGTCTGGCTCTTGAGTTCAATCGGTGGTCCAGGAGTCGCGAAAGTGGCGACGAAGAGGGAGTTGGACGCCGCCGGTTCAGCCCAAGCCACTAGCCGCCTTGCCGGGTTAAAAGCCAAGCTGGTTGGGCGCTTCCCCCACTCCAGGGTGGTGACGGCACCGCGCCGGGTGAACTCCGAGCCGCTCCATTCTTCGAACAGGATTTGGTTCTTGCCGTCCCAGTGGCAAAGCCAGTTCGATTGGAAACCCAATATGTTGGTCGAGGGGCCAAGCCCGGGCAACAGCCCCAAGGAAGCGCCCCGCCCGAGATTGAGTAAGCCGGGCGGCTTGTCGTCGGCCCACAGCAGTGCCTGCGAGCGGTCTAGCGGCATTACCTGATTGACAAGAAGGTTTTCCGGCAAGCGCAGGTATCCATCGTTGGCATCGTCGCCTTCTTTGTTCCACAACATGATGTCCCCGCCCTTGCCCGCGCTAGCGAAGAGGTGCCCGGTCTCCGATACCGCCACTCCATAAATCTCGTCGGTGTGGCCGCGAAGCACTTTTTTCTCGGTCCACGTTGCCGTGTCCCAAATGCGGATGGTTTGATCGGTTGCCGCAGAGATCAGAAGGTGTCCGTCCTTGGTGAAGAGCAGCTTGCTGACCCAACTGGTGTGGCCCTGCAACGGGCGGAAGATTCGGCCAGTTGCCGCGTCCCAAATGTGGATGGTAGGGTCTTCATATCCAGATCCCGACGCGAGCATCCGCCCGTCAGGCGAGATGGCCAGTGCGGTTACCCCGTTGTCGCGCACGCGCTCGGTCTGCCAGACTTCCCGGCCCGTAGTTAAGTCCAGGCATTGGATGCCGTAGCGGTAGTTCACCAAGTCAGTTCGTGACAGATACAGACGTCGGTTGTCGGGGGAGAGTCGGGCGGCTCCAAAAAATATGAAAGGGGTCCCATCAGTTGGGTAGCTGCTTTCGATCTTGGCGGAGAATACGTTGACAACCCAAACTGCATCGCCGCGATCTTTGGTGGCGGCGTAGATGACCAACTTGGAACCATCCTGCGAAAATTCCAAATCACGGACATCCCATTTGCCCTGATCGGGAGCCCTCCAGAGGATTGATTGCCGGCCCGAGTCGAGGTCATACAGCATGACCGTCTTGAGTTCGGAGGTAACCGCCAGGAGATTGCGGAGGGGAGAAAACGCCGCGCGTGCCGAGGAACCGTCCTTGGGGTCCGTCAAGACTTGCACGAATTGCCGAGCCGGGACATCCCACAAGTCCACGCGTCCATCCTCCCAGCCCACAGCCAGACGAGTCCCATCCGGGGAAAAGCTGACGGAGAATGCGTTCAGTGGCCGGTTGGTGAGCGTGACGAGCGCGGTGCTGCGCGTCAGTTGCCAGAGGTAGCGCCACTCCCACCCACGGAGGTCTTCCTCGCCCGCCTGCGGCCGGTGGTTGTCCAGCAATCGGCGCGCCCGGCCCAGGTTGTTTACTTTCAGCGCCTGCTGGGCGAGATTCATGTCAGCGGCGTAAAGCAATTGCCGTGATTGCTGTTGGCTTTCGGAGGCCTTTCGCGCTTGTGCGTCGGCCCTTTTGCGCTCGCTCTCGCCCACTTTTTGCGCCGTTTCCGCCTCACGCCGGGCTCTACGTGCTTCAACTGCCTGCCAAGTGGTGACTCCCATCCCGGCCACCAGCGCCGCCGCCACCGCCGTTGCGGCGCTGAATACCAGCTTGTTGCGGCGAAACGCCTTTTGGAACTTGTAGGCCGCGCTCGGCGGACGAGCTAGGACCGGCTCGTTGTTCAGGTGCCGCTTCAGGTCGGCGGCCAGACCGCTGGCTGTCTCGTAACGGCGCGTGCGGTCCTTCTCCAGGCACTTCATCACGATCCAGTCCAGGTCGCCCCGCACCAGTTTCAGGAGTTGCAGGCTTTCGGTGCCGTGCTGTTTGGACGTGGCCGTGAGGGTTTCCGCTTGCAGTGTGCTCAGGCGCTTGCTTGGGGGCGGCGGCTCGACCTCGCGGATGGTCCGGCGGATGGCATCCAGACCGTCCTTGATGAGTTCTTGCGCATCGAAGGGCGTGCGGCCGGTCAACAACTCGTAAAGCAACACGCCCAACGAATAGATGTCGCTGCGTGTATCCACATCCAGACCGCTCAGGTTGGCCTGCTCGGGGCTCATGTAGGCGGGCGTGCCGATGAATTGTTCGATGGCCGTGTAGAGGGTCTTGTCCGTCAGGCGCTGGTCGGTGGTCGCTTTGGCAATGCCGAAATCTATCACCTTCGGAACCGGCACCCCGTCGTGGTTGGCCACCAGGATATTGGAAGGTTTGAGGTCGCGGTGGATGATGCCTTTTTGGTGCGCGTGCTGGATGGCTTGGCAGACCTGGATAAAAAGGTTGAGCCGCCCCTGCGTGTTCATCTGGTTCTCGTCGCAGTAGCGGGTGATGGGAATGCCCTTGACCAGTTCCATCACAAAGAAGGGCCTGCCGCCCTCTGTTTCCCCGGCATCGAGCACTTTGGCGATATTCGGGTGATCCATGAGCGCCAGCGCCTGGCGCTCGGCTTCAAAACGGGCGATGACCTGGCGGGTGTCCATTCCCAGCTTGATCACCTTCAAAGCCACCCGACGGCGCACCGGCTCCTCCTGCTCGGCGACATAAACCAGCCCGCAGCCGCCTTCGCCGATCTTCTCCAACAGCTTATAGCGGCCTATCACGGCGCCGGGCTTTTCTGACGGAGCACAGGCCGCCGCCTGACCAATCCGGTCCATCGCGACTGCCGGCACAGCCAGAAAGTCATCCTGGCGATGGCTCTTGAGCAGCCCCTCGATTCTCTCGCGCAACGCGACATCACTGCGGCAGGCTCCGTCAAGGTATGCCTCACGCTCTTGCGGCGTCGCCTTTTCCAGCGCCTCCAGGAAGATTTCCCGGACGTTGGACTGTTGCGGTGAGTTTTCAGATGCCATATATCACCTGCTCTACCGATCAGTGCGATTGGCGCGGCCTAACCCCGCCAACTTTTTCTCTAAAGAAGTTTATCGGCCAAGTGCTTGGCGCAGCCAGGCGCGGGAAAAAGTCCATAACCGTTCCGCGCTCCGTAACGGCAAGCCCATCGCCTCAGCCGTTTCGGGCATGGTCAGGCCCACAAAGTAGCGCAGCTTGACTAGGTCGGCTGCGGCAGAATCCTCGGCCGCAAGGCGATCCAGTTCTTGATGCACGGCCAGCAACTCCTCGTCGGGCGCCGCAAGGACGATGTTTGATTCGTCCAACTCTGTTTTCTCACCGAAGCCGCCCCTTGCCAGGACACGCCTGCGCCGCGCCCGTTCGACCAGGATGCGCCGCATCGCCTCTGCGGCCGCGCCGAAAAAATGCCCCCGGTTCTTCCAATGTTCCTGGCCAGACCCGACCAGCCGAAGCCAAGCCTCATGCACCAGAGCGGTAGGCTGCAAGGTCTGGCCCGGTGATTCTCTGGCCATCCTGGCCGCAGCCAGGCGGCGCAGCTCCTCATAGACCAACGGGAGCAGCTTCTGGGCCGCTTGGGGATCGCCGGCCCCAACCGCGTCCAGGATTTGAGTCACTTGTTCCGGTTCTGGTTCTGGTTGCATGAATCATTTCCCCGGCCGTCGCCGACCCCACGAGGCGCACATCAGCCTGGGTAACTGTTCATATCAAACAAAAAAATGAGCCAAAGCGCAACTGGTGAATGACTTTAGCTTCAAGCTAAACTTAGCCCGTCAGCCGCATACGCAGCTTCTGCGAAATTCACAAAGCCTTGGGCTAAAGTGGCCTTCGGCTATGTTCTCAGTCAAGGTGAATGATTCCCCTCTGCAACGCGGTCGTCGTCGCCTGCGTGCGGTCGTTGACGCCTAGCTTGGCCAGCAGATGACCCACGTGCAGCTTCACCGTCACTTCCGCGATGGCCAGCTCGGAGGCGATTTCCTTGTTGCTCCGCCCCTTGACGATCAATCCCAAAACGTCAATCTCGCGGGAAGTCAGTTCGGGTCGCGCCATGCGATCGGCGAGGCGGGCGCCGACGGCTGGGGAGATGCGTCGCTCGCCAGCGTGAACGCCCCGAATGGTCTCGATCAATTCGTTGCGGGCGGCGGTCTTGAGCAGGTAAGTGCGCGCGCCGGCCTGGAGGGAACGGTAGATGTCCTCCTCGCCGTCGTGGGTCGAGAGCATGACGACGGAGGCCGTGGGGAATTCCTTGCAGATGGCCTTGGTAGCTTCGACGCCGCTCATGCCGGGAAGTTTTAAATCCATCAAGACGATGTCGGGCTGATGCTGGCGATACATGGCCAGGGCCTGCTCGCCGGTGCAAGCCTCGCTTTCGACCACCATGTCCGTCTCCAGATTGATGGAACCTTTCAATCCCATGCGGACGACAAAGTGGTCATCCACCACCATCACCTGAATTTTCTTTGTTGCGCTGGCGCTCATGATTTGGGGGCCATCAAGCGGCGGACACCTCTTGCGGATGCTCGGCGTCCGCGCTGGCGGCCAGGACCGCGCCCTCCTTCTCGGCGACCTCGACGCGGATTTCGGTGCCCTGGCCGGGGGCGCTGATGAGTGAAAAAGCGCCGCCTATTTTTTCCGCGCGTTCGCTCATGTCCAGCAATCCGAAATGACCGCCATAAACGGCCGCGCCCCTGTCGGCTTCAAAGCCGATGCCGTCATCAGTGACGCGCAACCGGACTCTATCCGGCTCGTAAGCCAGAGTTACTTCAATGCGGCTGGCGTGGGAATGTTTCATGGCGTTGGCCAGGGCTTCCTGGGCGATGCGCAAAAGGTTGTTTTCCACCTGCAACGGCAGTTTGCGCGGAACGCCGGAAGTCTCGACGGAGATGGGGAGCCGGGCGCTGGCCGACATCAACTTGGTGACTTCGGCGAGGGCGGTCGGCAGATTGCTGTTTTGCAGCAGATGAGAGCGCAAGTCCCAGACGGAGCGCCGCGCTTCGACCAGGCTGCGCCGGGTCATGTTACGCGCCAGTTCGAGCATCTGGCGGGCCGTGCGGGGCGCGTCGTCGAATTGGGCGGCCACGATCTCAAGTTGAATGGTGATGGCGACCAGCTCTTGTTCGAGCGTGTCGTGGAATTCGCGGGCGATGCGGGTGCGTTCCTCCAACACGGCCTCTCGGCGGAGCTTCTGCTGAATGATGGTCGTTTGCTGGCGAACTTTGCGGTCCAGCGCAAAAAGCCACGCGAAACCCGCCAGGAGAACCACGCTCATGATCCCGAGCATCCAGAGCAGGCGCGAGAGGGTCCACCAGGGCGGATTGCGAATGACCGCCACGTCATCGGAAGAGCGCAAGAGCAATTGAAAAGCCTCCGGGCGGTATTCGAGCGACGGATTCCAATTGTCCACCGGCTGCGCCAGGCAGACGCCGGTCAATTCCAGTTCGCTGCCGTTTTGCAACGCTGTGACGCGGCTGTCGGCTTTGGCCGAATCCAGGCGGGCATTGAGAATAAGATTTGTGGCCTCCAGAACCAGGATTTGTTCGCCGGCCCGTTCAATCCGGTTGATGAGCCGGCCGCGCAGCCGCACCAGCACGGTGTCGTAATCCTCGGAGGGCAATTGATCAATCCGAACATTGGCCGGCGCAGGTTGTGTTTGATGCCCAATGACTCGAAAAATGGCGTCTTCGAGCACCGGCGCGTATTGCCCCAGGACGGGAAAGCCAATGACTTGCACGACGTCGCCCGGCAAAACCGGATCGGCTTGCCCGCACTTGACGTAAAGGCTGGCGCCGCCGTCCTGGATAAAAAGGGAATTCGCCTTCTGTTCGGTCACGACACCCTGGACTTTGACGCGCCGCCCATAATAGCCCTCGGAATTGAATTGCAGCAGGCTGGCCAGTGGCACTTGGGCGATTTTGCCCGGAGCGGGGATTTCGACCACGATATTCGAGAGGCTGGTCACGCTCAGATAAGGGGCGCGAATCTGGCGTTTTCGATTGAATCGCGTCCGGCAAACCCCTTGCAGGCGAACCGTGGCGCAAACCAGCTCCTGGGCCTTGGCCGCATCCAAATGCCCGACCAACGCGGTCAAACGCTGGCCATTGAGCATCAAATCCAGGCGCGTCCGGTCTTTGGTTCCCGGCACGACGGAGCGGACAACTCCCAGGACTTCGACCCACAGGCAATCTTCCTTGCCGCTGGCCAATTCCTCGTAGCCAAGGCGGTCGGCGGGCGGCAGCGCCGCCTGACCCAGGACGCGGATGCGCTCCGCCACGACCATCGGCACGTAATCCCCGGGCGCCGTGGCGCCTTCGATTTCCACCTCATCCCCGGCGTTGACGTTGGTGCCTTCGCCCAATTTCACATAAATGCCCGTTGGGCCGTCTTGCAGGAACAATCCGACATCGTTTTTTGCGTCGCAAAACGTGACCACCCCATGCACATGCGCCGGATACCCTTGGGACGCCTGCTCGGGCGAAAGCTCCCGCACTTGCTGGACGGTGGTCAGGCGAGCCAGATCGTCCGCCTCGCTGATGCTGGAACAAAGAAGGCTGGAGAGCAGGATGAGAAGAACGGGGACATGGCTTCCCCGTCGTTTCAGAAACAAAGTGTTCATGGCCATATTGTACCAGAATCGGCCCAAAACATCAATGCGGCAAAACGTCTTCCCAGATGCACTTGGAAACATGACAGGCATTAAAGAAAGGAGTGTCATCAAATCCGCCGCGCGGTCAACCACGCACTCAGGTTGGGAAATACCTATACCAAAGGCGTGGTTCAAACTGAATCCAATTCTTTGGTGACAAAACTGACGGATTTGTCCAGTATGGCCAGCGAGACCAGAAAAAATATTAACGAGCACTCGAATCGTCTAATGGAATTCATGTCTATTCAAGAACACCGACCCATCGGGTCGCGGCTGGTAGCGGCGGCGTTGGCGCCGGCCCGCTCCAGAGCGGATCTGGGGGCGGCAAAGGCCGCGTCTGCGCCACCCTCCGGCCGGATCACGGACCGGACTTTAGACCAAACAACAAACATAAATCCCAGTTCCTGCCCATAAACCAAGAATCATCAACGTCAACATTTATGAAAATAGCATCAACTTCAAAATGTCTCTGCGTCCTGCTCGGTGTGGCACTGATTGAATCGGTCAGTCATGCCCAAACGGTTCTGACCACAACGTACGAGAACACGTTCGCCACATCCAACAGCGTGGCCTCCTACATTTATTGGTACGGAATTGATTATAACAACACGCCGATGGCATGGTCCACCAACAGCGAAAACGGTCCTGCTGGCGGGTCGCTGGAGGTTTCCATTCCGTGGTATCTGTCCAATCCAACAGGCGATCAGGCGGTCTGGTTTGGCACGTTTGACAATCAATACGCCTACGACGGCAACACGACTTTGAGCACCGCCAATTATCAGAGCATCACTCTGGACGTCCAAGTAGATCCCAGTTCTCCCACCAACGAGTATGGCAACTATGGCGGACTGCAAATCGGCCTGGTTCCTTCAAGCTGGAGCGGACAAGCGGTTTTTCAGACGGTCACGCTCCCGCTCAGCGCGACCAACGGCTGGATGCATATCTCGGTGCCGATCAATCCCACTCTGCCAGTCACCAACGAGGCCGGGTTTTTTATGCAAATACAGAGCTACGGCTCCAGTTTTCCGACCAACCAGCCAAACTTCTCGAATAATGAAGTCCTCTATATTGACAATCTAACGGCTGTGGCCAAGTCGGGGCCGACGTATCCGAATTTTGTCAGCCCCACGCTCCAGTTTAACAACTCCAATGACGTCGCCGCGATTTACGGCGCCAATAACGGTATCTCTGGGACGACCAGTTCCTGGTATGGCAACACCAATTTCGTGACATGGAGCACCAATGATTCCTCCAACAATCCCGCTTCCGGCTCACTTTACGTTTCATGCCAGTTTTCAAACAATAACTGCGACGTTTTGATCGTGCCGTTCGACACCAATTATACTGGTTTCGCAGACGACACCACCGTCGTCATTGATCTCCACCAATACAACGCCATTGAACTGGATGTCATGTGGGACACCAACAATTCCACCATCAGCATTGACGAGTTCAACTCTCAAGGAGACATTGACGGATTTCCCATCGGCACGATCGCCGTCCCCGGCACCGACGGCGATGAGACTTGCGGTTCCACCACCACCTACATCCCGGACGCGGCGTCGAATGGTTGGGTGCATATCGTTTGTCCGATTGATAATCTTGCGGTTGCGGATTCGCAAACGATCGCCTTATTTTTGAAGAAATACGTCGGAGAAACAACTAATTCCGGCACCGTTGCATATTGGATTGATAATGTTACTTTCGATGGGGCCGTTATTCCCACTAAACCTAATCTGCCGGTCTTGTCCATAGCCAAACCTGTGCCCGGGTTGCAGTGCAATTTTTCCGGCACGGCCGGCAATGCCGATTATGATCGCGAGACGATCGCCACGCTCAACAGCACCTATTCATTCGTGGATGCCGGCTCGGTCACCTACAGCATGACCATTGCTGCGGCCCCCCCGACAGCCACCAGTTCCGCTCTTATTATGTTGGATCAAGATGGCACGCAAACCGAACCGGATTGGGTTGATCCGGCGATCATTAGATTCGTGGTCCAAGAAGGAGCCACTGGCGGTTCGACAGTCACTTTGCAGTGCAAAACGAACGCGACTGACAGCAATGGAGATCTCTATGATGCATCCGATCCGAACTGGGTCACTCCAGCGGGTCCTGTGGGAACCTGGTCCTTCACCGTCTCGGGCAACACCAACATCCTCATCACCGCTCCGGATCTTTCCTCCACTAACCTGCCGTTCCCATTGGGCTTCCAATCGTCTGATGTGGAAGCCAATTTCCCGGCCTCCGCCGGAATGTATGTTTACTTCGGCGCCGAAGGCGGCGGCGCGACCAGCATTGGCACCCGATGGGTTCTTTCCAAGGTCAGCATCTCGGGTGGAAGCGCCACGCCGCTATCGGAAAACTGGGTGGCCGAAGCCAATACCGGCTCCAGCGCCAATGGCGGCGAAGCAGGGGCGGCTGGCAGCGGGGGGAATGCCCTCCCCGGCCAGAACCAGGCTTGGACTGGGAGTGTCAGCAGCGTCGCTTGGGATGACACATCGGATAGCTCCACTTCAAGAGGTCTCTATCTCATCGGGACTAACACCCCCTTCGTCTTGGACTGGACAGCTGTCGCCGGAGCCGGTTTGAATGTGCTGACCAATGCCACGTTGGCCCCGTCTGGCTGGGGCACCAATACGGCTCTGACCGCCAACTCTTTCCTGGACGGCAATTTCTTCTCCACGGAAGTGGACCTGACCAACCTGCCGCCTTCGGGTGACTTTTTCTTCGCATTGGACAATTAATCGCCGTCGCTTTTGCAATGATGTTAGACTACAGCATGGGAGGAGGCGCGGGTTCAGTCTCGCGCCGGTCCTCTCATGCCGATGGCTTCACGCTCATCGAGCTGCTGGTCGTTATTGCCATCATTGCCATCCTGGCGGCCATGCTTCTCCCGGCGCTGACTCAGGCCAAACTACAGGCGCAGTCAACCCAATGCATGAGCAACGGCCATCAGATCATGATTGGCTGGCACATGTACGCCGACGATAACAACGACCTCCTCGCCCCCAACGATTTTCCGTACGAGACCGCCTATGCCACCTTCCCCTCGGTTGACCAATACAAAATGAAGAATTGGGTTTGCGGCACCATGGAGCAGCCGGTTGACTCGACCAACCTCGCCGAACTCACGGATCCCATTGGCACGGCGATGTCGCATTATATGCCCAATCCCTTTGTTTACCATTGTCCTGCGGACCTCTACATTGACCCTAGTTCGCACGGACCGCACGTTCGGAGCATGTCCATGAACTCGGCCGTTGGGACATCCTGGTGGGAATCGTATAACGGTGGAACCCCGCCACTCGGTGCGCCAGTGGCGGGCGGCTGGCTCGACGGTTCCAGCTATACCGACCCCCAGACCGTTTGGTTGACATACGCCAAACTGGCGAATTTCACAAAACCAGGTCCGGCCAACACATGGGTGATCATGGACGAAAACCCCTACTCCATCAACGACGGATCCCTAGCCGTATCGGCGGCCGCGTCGCCAGGAGACACCTATCTCGTTGATTGGCCCTCTGGCAATCATAACCATGCAGCCGGCATGGCTTTTGCCGACGGCCATTCGATTATTCACAAGTGGCTGGATTCCCGCACTTATACCCCGGGCGATCTGGTAGATCCTGGCGAAGGCGGCACAGGCTCGACCCATCAGACCCCCGACGATCCGGATTGTTTCTTCCTCGCGCCCCTTACCTCTGCGCCGCGCCAATGAGGGCATGACTTGGCTGCCGTGAGCTACGCGGCCCAGGACAGCGGTTTGTCGGCCAATCTCTCCAGCACGCGGATGGGCGCCTTGTCGGGCGTGACCAGCGATGGCAACGGTACGATAAAGGTCTGCTCCAGCGCGTAGCGGCCCGATAACACGGCATGCGCCACGGAGTCGGTGTAACAAATCCATGTCCAGCCCGGCCGAAATTCCAGGCGGGTCTTGGGGCAGTTTTGCTGGAAGTCGCTGTTTTCCTTCAGGTAATCGTGGAATCGGAGCATGAACCGGTCGTAAGCCGAGTGGTCCATCGCCTTGAGGCCCAAGGCTTGCTTGAGCCTCCGCAGCAGCGGACGGCTTCGCGCGCCGCGCTTGGCGGCGAAACCGGCCAGACCGGCGTCGGCGGCGTATTTCTCCGCCAGGGCCGAAAAACTGCCGGTCGTATGCCACACCCTCGGCGCGGCCGGATTGATGTTGGTGAAACAGCGCAGGATGCGATGGCCGTTCATGGGCCGGGTCGGGAAGGCGTCGCAGTGCAGCAGGTCGTTGCGCTTATGCACCGGCAGATCCCTCCCCTGCTCCTCTTCCGGCCGATAGCTGGCGTAATCCAGCGCCATGTCAGCCGCGTAAGGCAACAGCCATTGTTTCATGAAGCGCGTCACTTCTTCGGAGTATTTGCGCATGATCTCATGCAGGCGCGCCGTCTCCTTCGGAGGGCCGGCCGCGCCGCGCAGGACATCCTGCGCCGGACGATAGGAAACGTTCTTATGCAGGCGCGATCCGCTCTGGCGCTGCGAGAGGAGAAATTCCTTGTCGTCCGCGAAGAGAACGAAAGGCATGCGATCAAAGTAAAGCACACGGCCATCCTCGAGTTGCTCGCAGTATTGGCGGGCGCGCGCAGCGGCGGCGGCGTTGGTCCACCCTCCGGTTAAGGAGTAATCATCCACGCGCACCAGGACATCCTGCCCGACTGCGGTGGGAGGAGTTTTTTCCGTGGAATCGGAGTCCGTTGTGTTCATGAGATTGTCGGTTTATCAACTGCCCGGCAAAGTGTACTTCCGCCCACGACAAGTCAAGCCTGGGCTTGTAAACAGTCCGCCACAGTGTATTCTAAGCCTCATGAATATGACGTTCACTGCTGTTTTCCGACGGTTTCCTGAAGGCTATGCGGCGTTTGTGGAGGAATTGCCCGGAGCCAATACGCAAGGGGCGACTTTGGAGGAAGCACGGGCCAATCTGCTGGAGGCGGCCCGAATGGTCATGGAAGCCAACCGCCAATTGGCTGAGGAGGAATTGCGCGGCCAGGAGGTCATTCGCGAGCCGTTGCTGCTGGGCGCGTCATGAAGCGGCTGGACTTGATCCGGCATCTTGAACGTCACGGCTGCGAATTCTTGCGCGAGGGCGGCAACCACACCATTTACGTTAATCGCGCAGCGAGGAAAGCTGCCGCGGTACCGCGTCATCGCGAAATAATCGAATACACCGCCAGGAAAATCTGCAAGGACTTGGAAATCCCGCGCCCTTGAATGCGCACGTTTACGCTTTCAATGAAGGTTCACGGCCAATTCCCGCCGGGCCTTCTCGAACACGGCGGCGGGCTTGATGGCGTGCAAACACGCCAATGGTTCGCGATAGGCGCAAGTGCTCTTGAGGCACGGGACGCACGGCAAATCGGTGGCTTGGAAGACATTCTCCAACTGCCCGTAAGGGCCTGTGTTTTTCGGATTGGTCGGCCCAAAAATTGCGATGACCCGGCGGCCCAACGCCGCGGCCACGTGCATCGGCCCGGTGTCGTTGGTGATGGTCAACCGGCTCAGGCGAATCCATTCAATCATTTCGTTCAACGAAGTTGAACCGGCCAGATTCAGACAACGCTCGGGCGCGGCGGCGGCAATCGCCTCCCCCAATGGCCGCTCGCCTTGATTGCCCAAGACCACCAGTTTTGTGTCCGGGAGGCCGATGAGCAGGCGGGCCAGTTCAACGAAATTCTGCAACGGCCAGCGCTTGTTGTCCCAGCGCCCCCCCGGCAGCAAAACAATCCAGCGGGTCCGCCCGTCTTCCGGCGCCCAGGTCTGGCGCACGCGCCGGGCCGCTTCGGGCCGCGAGGGCAGCCATTCGAAATCCCAATGCACAGGCACGCCCAGCAGCGGCAGCACGGCCAGGTAGCGATCCACCGCGTGGGTCTGCGCGGTGGCGCGCGGCGGGGTCAAGTCATACATCGCCCGCGCCCCTTCGCGGCCGCCTTCGCGCAAGTTGTCCAGGCCGACAATTTTTTTGGCGTTGGCCAGCCAGGCGAAGAGGCTGCTGCGGGCCAATCCTTGCAAATCAATGGCCAGATCGAACCGCTGCTCGCGCATGGCCCTGATGCTGCCGAGGAGTTCCAACCAGTGTTGGGGCGCGGTCCATCGCTTGCGCTCAAAGGCGTGGATGCCGTCGAGGTCGGGGTCGTGTGCCAGCAGCGGGACCAGGCTGGCGTCCAGCCACCAGCGGACCCGGCTCTGCGGCCAATGTCGCTTGAGCAGCCGGAGCACCGGCAGCGCGTGAATGACGTCGCCCAGGGAACTCGGCTTAAGAATGAGTATTTTCAAAGCCTGGAGAGTTCGGCCAGCCCTAGTGTCAATACTAATACTATTTCCCCACGGCCAGGCGCTCGGCCAGGCGGGCCGGCAAGCCGGCCTCGATAATCTTTTTCTGCGCCGCCGCGATGTTGTAGTCCAGCCGCCGCAATTCAATGGACCCTTCGTCCATGTCATAGATGACGTAAGCGGCCTTGGGATTGCCATCACGCGGCTGGCCCACGGCGCCGACATTGACGAAGTACTTGCGGCCCGGCTCGACGCGGAACTTGGAATAGGTCCCGCCCCGGACCAGGTTGTCGCGAATGAACGCGACCGGCACGTGGGTATGGCCGAAGAAACAAACCGGCGTGTTCTGGTAGGTGAAACTGGCCGCCGCCGCCAGCTTTTCAAAAACGTAACCCCATCGCTGGGGGCCGTCGAGAGTCGCGTGGACGATGGTGAAACTGGTGACCAGGCGGACGTATTTCAATTCGGCGAGCCATTTTTTGTCGTCCTCGGTCAATTGTTTGCGGGTCCAGTTGACGGCCTCGGCTGCGTGAGGATTAAAGCCCTCCAAAGGATCGTCGCTGGAGCAATACTCGTCGTGGTTGCCCTTGACGCAGGGGATGTTCATGGCCCGGACGGTGTCCAGGCATTCCTTGGGATTGGCGTTGTAGCCGACGACATCACCCAGGCAGGCAATGTGGGTGCATTTTTGCTTTTCGATGTCATTGAGCACAACCTGGAAGGCTTCCAGGTTGGCGTGGATATCGGCGATAATGGCGTACTTCATTTTACTAAGCCAATCTACATCGTCTAGCGCATGATTTCAAAACCGCGGAATTCATTCTTTGCCTCCGACCAGCAGGCTTGCTCCTGGTGAATGAAACGGCCGACCTCGGATTGTCGAATGGCCTCCAGGAACGCCTCCAATTCCTCCCTGGCCCCTTCGGCGGCCAATTCCACGCGCCCATCCTCCAGGTTGCGGACCATCCCGGTGACTTCAAATCCATGCGTGAGGGTTCTGACCGTATAACGGAACCCGACACCCTGCACGCGCCCTGAATAATGATTCGTCACTCTATGCCGTTTCATCCACGATGAAAGGGCAATGAAGCCAAAGCCCGGCCCAATGCGCAACTGAATTGTGACGGATTTTCTGGTTTGACCCGGTTTGACTGGGTTTGACTGGGTTTGACCGTTGCGACTCAAAAAGAACCTGGAATTAACTGGAATTATCATGGAAATCAACGACTTGCGCAGGCTCGATCGTCCTGTTGGCCGCAAGCTGCAGCCTTGGCAACTTCAAGCGGCGCCCGTTATCCGCCAATTTTTATTTTTTTTGGCAGGCGTAATTGGGCGTAACTAGCCGTAATTAGGCGTCACCAGGCGTAACCGCCGTCGTCCTGTCAGGCCCTGGACGGCGACGCAGAACAGCGGCCTGACAGCCCGCAAAGCGGGCCGCTCTTGTGTTGTTCTGTATCCGCTGCCACTGTGGAATGTGGAAGAGGCGTCCCGCCTCTTCTCCTGCCTTCCGCGGCAGAATCAAGGAATTCGCTGCATTTGCCTTTGCCGGAAGGACCGCCCAATTTCTGCTTTCTATTTTCCCCCTTTTCCCCGCTCTGCAAATTGTCAAAGAACAGACGCGTTAGCGCCGCACACATTCCATACTACCATGCTTTGATGGGATTGCAACCATGAAAATTCAAGATATTCGCAACGCGGGCGCGATTTTTTCGTCCAGGCCGGCCGTTTCCAAGCGACGCAATTTGCAAGTTGTTGCGGCGCAGGGGCTAATTCCGGCGGCGGTGACGGTGAACTGGATTCCAAGTACTTTGTTCTCTGCCCTGCAATCCGTCACAATCACGCGTGTTCATGAGGATTTTTTCGCGCAGAGACCGCCGAGAACGCAGAGAAACAACAGGAAAGAAGGTTCACAGCTTATTTTACCTCCGCGACCTCTGCGACTCTGCGCGCACATGTTCCTTCCGGCAGGGTCTTGGTTGCGGCACATACTGCGAGGCCGTGGAAGGTTGATTTGGGAACAAGATGTTTTGAACAGAGAACAGAGCATCACTGGACATTGTCCATCTCTCCGTTTTCTCTGTTGCCTTCTGTTCGAATCGTGTGTCCGGTTGCGGCTGGCCGCGCTGTGTTCCTTGGCGGCCATTCCCGATGCCTTTCTTAAAATGAATGGCAGGGCGATCGCAGATGGGAAAGCCGGGCCATGCTCATCACCTTCCGTATCGCCGGCGCTTATTGTATGCGCGTGGAGTGGAATTGCATCCAGAACACGTCCGGGCTGTCAGGAATAGTCACAATAGGGTATGAGGCCGGAGGGGCGGTGATATGATGGTCTTTCCACGAGTGGATTTCGGAATGGCCGTCCGCGAAGGAAAAACCGGCGGCATTATTGTGGTAGTAGGCGGGATAATCAACGAGTTGTTCGTTCGCGTTCGGCGAGCCGGTCCAACCGTCCATCTCTACGACAAAATAACCGTCGTTGATGGTATGTTGATTTTCGTCCAGCAGCACGAAGGTCGTTGATGGCCCCGGCTGCGTCATGTCGGAGAGCTTGCGGAAGACCTGGAAGTTTGCGTCCAAACCCCAACCACCCCTGTAACCGTTACCCGCGTCATCCCCGTTGCCACCGACCCAGTTGCTCATGGAATAGCTGCGCGGGCGCGGGCCTTGCACGTGCTGGGGATTGATCCCGAAGGAGGGATCCGCCGGGCAATGCCAAATGCCGATTGACTTTTCACAATAGGGAAACATCAGACTTTTTTCGATTCCGTCCACAAAATCCCAGTTGCCCGGATCAGTCGGAGTGTCGCTCTCGTCGTAACCATTCGGGCCTGACCATACGAGCGTCGGATACACAGTGTCGGAGTAGCCAAAGAGCAATACATCCTTGTTGTCCTCCGAGTACATGCGCCAGGCGAGCGTGAGCTGCTTGGAGTTGCTCATGCACTGAATGCCCTGCCCTTGGGATTTAGCCCTGGACAACGCCGGCAGAAGCATAGCGGCCAAAATCGCGATGATGGCGATGACCACCAGCAGTTCAATCAACGTGAAGGCACATTTGGTGCCACGGCAGAGAATCTCCGTTTTCATATCCATCTTCATAGAGCTTTCATCATGGTTTGTCAAATTATCCGTGGGAATAAATCGGCAGAGCCGTGGAAAGGATGGAATGCTTGCGATAGCGATTTCGGCTGCGTTCAATCGCCCGGCGACTCACCAAGTCCACAGGGCGGCCAAAGACTTCAGCCAATTTTTCCTGCATGTCCGCCCAATCGAGAAGTGTGGGCCGGGCCTCGGCCCGAAAGGTGGCCAACAAATCAACGTCGCTGTCGCTGCGAAAATCTTCTCGTAGCGCCGAACCAAATAATTCCAGCCGGGCAATTCCTCGTTCCCGGCAGAATTGGGAGAGCTTCTGGGGATTAAACTCCAGCTTCATATTGATGTATTAACACTTTCCGCGAGGACTGTCAAAACACCGATTCATCCTCGAAAACTCAATTAAAGCCACAGATGCACACAGATGCACACAGATGAGAAGGAGTTGTCAAAGGATCAGGGCGTACTCAACGGGCGAAACGCTCTTCTCTGAAAAATCTGTGCTTATCTGTGTCCATCTGTGGCTTCCGTTACGTCTTCATTTCCAAGCGCCGGACTCGGGCGTAAATTCAGAACTGATCTTCGGGATTCTCCCGCAGCCAGGCCGTCAGGGCTGGCAGGGGGAAGGTGAGGCGCTGCTGGATTTTGGCGCAGTCCAGGGAAGTGTCCGCGGCGCGCGGCGCTCCTTGGTACTCGCGCAGGGAGCCACTCTCCAGGACGGCCTGCAACTCCGGGTGCCGGGCCGCCAGGAGCCGGCCAATTTGCAGGCGGGAGAGCCGTTCGGCGCCGGCCAGATGCCAGAGGCCGCCCTGCGAATGGGCGGCCAGTTCCCAGACGGCCCGGGCCGTGGCCGCGGCGGAAATGGGGGAACGGAATTCGTCGTGAAATAGTCTGACAGTCTCGCCCCTGGCCCAGGCGGCGCGCAGTTGCTCGTTGTAGGCGCTCCGGCCGCCGGGGGAAGCGCCGCTGTTGAGGGAGGTGCGCAGGACGACGTGACGGCTGTGCCTGGCGACGATGGCCTCGGCCTCGACTTTGGTCCCGCCGTAGATGTTGAGCGGGTTGACGGAGTCGGTCTCGACGTAGCTTCCTTTCCGGCCGTCGAATACCAGGTCTGTAGAGAAGAAAATAAAATCCGCCTCCGCTTCCACCGCCAGCGCGGCGAGCTGGGCGGTGGCTTCCACATTGATCTTCCGGGCCTGCGCGGGGTTGGCCTGGCAATCGTAGGTCTTGGACATCGCGGCGCAATGAATGATCAGACTCGGCCGGTCGGCCAGAAATTTTCGCCCGACGGCGGCGAAGTCGGTCAAATCCAAATCGGCGCGCGTCAGCGGGATAATGTGGAAAGCCGGGGCGTATGTGCCCGCGAGGCGAACCAGGTAGCTGCCAATGAGGCCCGCGGCCCCGGTGATCCAAGCCCTGTCGTGCCCTGCTGTGTCGGTGCGGTTCAATCAATGAAGCGTTTGGAGAGGCCGCCGTAGGCGTCAATGCGGCGGTCGCGCAGGAAGGGCCAATGGGTGCGCGTGACATCCACCTGCCCGAGATCCACGGGCGTCAGGAGAATTTCCTCCTGGTCAACGCTGGCGCGCGCCAGGATTTGCCCGGAGGGAGCGGCGACAAAGCTCTGGCCCCAAAATTCAATGCCCGCGCCGCCGGCCGGCTTCTCCAAGCCGACGCGATTGACGGCGGCGACGAAACAGCCGTTGGCGACGGCGTGGCTACGCTGGATGGTCTCCCAAGCGGCGTGTTGATTGACACCATGCTCCTTTTTTTCCGACGGATGCCAGCCGATGGCCGTCGGATAAAATATAATTTCAGCCCCCTGCAAGGCGGTCAGCCGGGCGGCTTCGGGATACCATTGGTCCCAACAGATGCAAACGCCGAGGTGGCCGCGCCGGGTGGGCCAGGAGCGGAAGCCAAGATCGCCCGGGGCGAAGTAAAATTTTTCGTGATAAAGAGGGTCGTCCGGAATGTGCATCTTGCGATAGAGGCCGAGCAAGGAGCCGCCGGCATCAATGATGACGGCGGTGTTGTGATAAACGCCGGCCGCGCGCTTTTCAAAGAGCGAGGCGATGATGACGGCGCCGTGGCGGCGGGCCAACTTTTGCAAGGCGGCGGTGGACGGGCCGGGAATGGGTTCGGCGAGTTTGAAATAGTCGTGGTTCTCGCTTTGGCAGAAGTACTCTGAGGCAAAAAGTTCCTGGGTGCAGATGATGCGCGCGCCTTGCCGGGCTGCTTTGGAGATTTTGGCGGCGGTGCGGGCGAAATTCTCCGCCGGATCGGGCGAACAACGGGATTGAATCAATCCGAGCACGACTGTGCCCGGTTTGGACTTGGTGGAACAGCGGGTCTTCAATCAACTGACGGGGCGTTTGGAGAGGGTCGAACGCTCCATGGCGGTCGTCTCCCCCTTGTCCGCCGGGCTGGGAACCGTCTGGCCGAAAAGGTGGCGGATGAATTTGCCCAGCGTTTCATTGGTCGGCCCGTAGCCCTGGTGATAGATGTAGTACTCCAGATCGTAGAGCAATTCATCGGCGTTGGCGTAGCGTTTGGAGAGATCGCGCGCCAGGGTGCGATGTAATATTTCGTTGAGGCGCTGATCAATGCGGGCATTAAGCTGGCAGAAATTGGGCAGCGGCAGGGTCATGATGCGCTCGCGGGATTCCTCGGAGGTGGCGCCTTTGAAGATATTGTAGCCCAACAAGAGATTGCCCAGCACCACGCCCGTGGAAAAAAGATCGGACCGCTTGTCGGTGATCTGAAAGTCGGCCTGTTCCGGACTCATGTAATCGGCTTTGCCGGCCACCACTTCGCCCTCGTTGTCTTGCAGGAAGCCGCGGGCCTTGGCGATGCCGAAGTCGGTCAATTTCACGTCGCCCGCGAAAGCAACCATGATGTTCTTGAAACTGACGTCGCGGTGGACTATGCCGAGGTGTTTGCCCGAGTCATCGGACTTGGCGTGGGCGTAGGCGAGCCCGCGGGCGATGCGGCTGGTGATGAAGACGGCCAATTCCGCGGGCAGCACCTGCTGTTTTTCGGCCAATTGATGGGCGAATTGCTCCAGGTTCACGCCGTGGATCAATTCCATCGAGATGAAGTAAAGTCCGCGCGCCTCGCCCAAATGGTAGGTTTGGACGATATTGGTGTGGATGAGGTCGGCGACCAATTTGGCTTCGCCGATGAAATTCTCGATGAACTGTTTCTGGTTGGCGTAGTTCTGGCGGATGACCTTCATGGCCACGCGCTTGACAAAGTTGCGCGCGCCATGCTGCTGGGCTTCGTACACGATGCCCATGCCCCCTTCGAAGATCTTGCGGATGATCTCGTATCGGAAATCGCTTTGGATAGTGAACAGCGCTGCCATCGCGGTCATGTTGGAGAATTGCCCGGACAAGTCAAGCCCCTGCTGGTTTTTGGCCCGGAACAAAATCGAATCGTCAAGAAGGCGATTTTCTCCTTGCGCGGCTTGCCCCAGCGGTTTTAATAGCGGGGCAAAGTCGAAATCGTATTCGACTCAACATATAACCTGATATAGACACACATATTATGGCAAAAGCACTCTCGAAATCACAGTTGGCCTCCGAACTGGCGGCCAAGAACGGTTTGACAAAGAAGGCGGGCACGGAGATCCTCGATTCCCTGGCCACCCTGGCTTATAAACATGCCAAAAACACCTTTACGTTGCCAGGCATCGGCAAGCTCGTGCTGGTCAACCGCAAGGCGCGCATGGGCCGCAATCCCAAGACCGGCGAGGCCATTGCCATCCCGGCCAAGAAAGTCGTGAAATTCCGTGTGGCCAAGGCGGCCAAAGAAGCGATTCTGGGCGCCCGGTAGTCTTGACCCAAACCGGCAGGCACTCTGACGTTCTCAGAGTGCTTTTTTTATTACGTTATGAAAATCGCGGTGGTCGGTGCGGGAGCGTTGGGAAGTTTTTACGGCGCAAAGCTGTGCCGCGCGGGGCACGAGGTCCACTTCCTTCTGCGATCTGACTATGACGCCGTGCGCCGGGACGGTGTCTGGATCGAAAGCGCCGAAGACAGCTTTCATGTTCACCCGCATGGCGCGCGCACTCCGGAGGAAATTGGCCCGGCGGACTTGGTGATCATCGGCCTCAAAACAACCGCCAACCATGTCCTGCCGCAATCGCTGCCCGCCCTGACCGGCCCGCACACGGCGGTTCTGACGTTGCAAAATGGACTGGGCAATGAGGCCGCCGTTGCCGCCGTCGTCGGCGCCGAGAAAACGATGGGGGGAGTGTGCTTCGTATGTTTGAATCGGATCGCGCCGGGCAGAATCAAGCATATCGCGCATGGAGCCGTCGTGCTTGGCGAATATGGCCGCGCGCCGCAAGAGCGAACCCATCTCGTCAGCCAGGCCATTGCCAGCGCGGGCGTGAGCTGCAAAGTGGCGGAGAATCTCGAACAGGCGCACTGGGAAAAGCTGGTTTGGAACATTCCCTTCAACGGTCTTGGAGTGGCGGGCGCGGCGGGACTGGACGCCGTCCTGCAAGGGCGGATCGCGCCTGGGGCCGAATTGCAGGGTTGTTTGACGACGGATTTATTGTTGTCGCATCCCGGCTGGGAAAAACTGGCGCGGGAGTTGATGATGGAAACGATCGCCGCCGCCCGCGCCCAAGGGCTGGACGTGCCGGAATCGGCCGCCGACCATCAAATCAAACGCACGCGCAACATGGGAGCTTACAAGGCCTCGACGCTGATTGATTACGAGCGCGGGCAGGAATTGGAATTGGAAGGGCTTTTTCTGGAGCCGTTGCGGCGGGCGCGCCAAGCCGGCGTCCCCTGCCCCCGCCTGGCGGCTTTGTGCGGAGTGCTTGAGCAACTTGGGCGCATGAAACAGCGATGGAGCATTGAGACTCGCCATGCGCAGCGAAAGACATTACATTGAACGTGATGAGCTTTCACGCGCGCATTTTAGCCCGCGCCCTGGCCGCAATGTTTTGCGGCTTGGGCTTTCTTTGCGCGCGGGATGCCGTGGTCGCGGCGGCGCCGCTGGAATTCAATCGCGATATACGGCCCATCCTCTCAGACCGCTGTTTCAAGTGTCATGGACCCGACAAGGCCAGCCGCAAGGCGGGTTTGCGCCTGGATGTCCCGGAAGGCGCCTACGCGGAGCGGGAGAAATCCCACGAGCACGCGGTCGTGCCGGGCAAGCCCCAGGAAAGCCTGTTGTGCAAGAAAATCTTCGCCGCCGATCCAGCCGATGCCATGCCGCCGCCGAATTCCAATCTGACGCTCAATGCCCAGGAGAAAGAGCGTCTTCGGCGCTGGATCGCCGAGGGCGCGAAGTACCAGCCGCATTGGGCCTTCGTGCCGCTGCCGGAAAAGGTGGCCGTGCCGACAGTCAAGAATAAACATTGGGCGCGCAACGAAATTGATGATTTCATCCTGGCCCGATTGGAAAGCGAGGGCCTCAAGCCGTCCAAGGAGGCGGACAAGTTGCGCTGGCTGCGCCGGGTCAGCTACGATCTGACAGGCTTGCCGCCCACGCCAGAGGAAGCCAAGGCGTTCCTGGCGAACCCATCGCCCGGCGCCTACGAGAAGGTGGTGGACCGCCTGCTGACTTCGCCGCATTTCGGACAGCGCCTGGCCGTGCCGTGGCTCGATGCCGCCCGTTACGCCGACAGCTACGGATACCAGAGCGACCAACTTTGCCCGACATGGCCCTACCGGGATTGGGTGGTCGCCGCCTTCAATCGGAATCTGCCCTACAGCCAATTTATTCTCGATCAATTGGCGGGGGACCTGATCGCCGGGGCGGACGAATCCACGCGCCTGGCGACGGCGTTCAATCGGCTGCATCGCCAGACCAACGAGGGCGGAAGCATCGAGGAGGAATGGCGGCTGGAATACGTTTCGGACCGCATCGCCACCTTTAGCACGGCCTTCCTGGGGCTGACCTTTGAATGCACACACTGCCACGATCACAAGTTCGACCCATTGACGCAGAAGGACTATTACAGCCTGGGCGCTTTCTTCAACAGCATTGACGAATATGGCCTTTACAACGACACGGACCATGTCCCCACCCCTTCTATGCTCTTGCCAACGGCGGAGCAAAAGAAGGCGATCATAACCACGGTCGGCGCGTTGCAGGAAAAGAAGGCGAACCTGGCGCGCGCCGCCAGCGAAGCGGAACCGGCCTTCCAACAATGGCTGGCCGGGACGAACCTCGCGGCGGAGATTCCGGGCTTGGCGGCCTGGTTCAAACTGGACGCAGTAACGACCAACAACACGTTCGCCAACGCCGTGAACGCGGCCAATTTCAGCGGCGGCCTGGGCGGCAATAAACTGGCGCCGGGAAAATCGGGCCACGCCGTGCAGTTCGACGGCGACGATGAGCTTTCGTTTCCGGGCACGGGCGGGAATTTTTCGGCGTGGACTCCTTACACGGCCGTCTTTTGGCTCTATCTTCCCAAATCCCTCACCAACGCCATTATCTGTCATCGCGAGAGCGGGACCGACGCCGGTTTTCATGGCATCGAATTGAGTCTGGACGAGGGCCGGTTGATGTTCGTCATCAAGCGATTCTGGCCCGGCAACGCGCTGGCCGTGCGATCCCTTGAAACCGTGCCATCCGAAGAATGGGTGCAGATTGGCATGAGCTACGACGGCTCGGCCACGGCCGAAGGCATGACGCTTTTTATCAATGGCCGCCAGCCGGCCACGGAGATTGTCCGCAATCATCTCTACAAGAGTCCCGGCGACGGCGGCGACGGCCTCTCCTTTGGCGCGCTGTTCCGCGCGACCGGATTGAAGGACGGACGGCTGGACGATGTCCGCCTTTACACGCGGGCCTTGGCGCCGCTGGAAGTGCAACAACTCTTCGACGGCCACGCCCTGGCCGACGCGCTCGCTGCCAGGGACGCCACCCGGCTCCGCCCCTATTATCTGGCGGCGGTTTCGCCCGCCGTGTCGAAGGCGCGGGCGGAACGCCGCGAAGCCGTCAAGAACTATTTTCAAGCGCGCGACGGCGTCGAGGAAGTCAGCGTCATGGAGGAATTGCCCAAGCCGCGCCCGGCCTACATTTTGGCGCGCGGACGTTATGACGCGCCCAAAACCGAGGACCGCCGCGTGGGCCGCGCCACCCCGGCCGTGCTGCCGCCTTTCCCCGCCGGCAGCCCCAAGGACCGGCTCGGCCTGGCGCAATGGCTGCTGGAGCCGAATCATCCGCTGACGGCGCGCGTCGCGGTCAATCGGTTTTGGCAGATGCTCTTTGGACGCGGCATCGTCGCCACGACCGAGAATTTCGGCGTTCAGGGCGCGCCGCCGTCGCACCCGGAATTGTTGGATTGGCTGGCGCGCGATTTTGTGCAGTCGAATTGGGACGTGAAGGCGTTGTTGAAAAAAATCGTGCTCAGCGCGACCTACCGGCAGGATTCCAAATGGCGTCCCGACCTGAGGGAGAAAGACCCCGAAAACATTCTGCTGGCGCGCGGCCCCTCGCAACGTCTGCCGGCGGAAATGGTGCGCGACACCGCCCTGGCCGCCAGCGGACTGCTCGACGACGCGCTGGGCGGGCCTCCCGTCAGCCCGTATTCGCCGGGGGATTTGTGGCGCGAGAGCAACGACATGAGCCCCGCCTATCATCAAAGCGTCGGCGCCGCCCTCTACCGCCGGAGTCTTTACACCGTCTGGAAACGCACCGCGCCCATGCCGGACATGACGGAGTTCGACGCGCCTTCACGCGAGGTTTGTGTTGTCAAGCGCAGCGCGACCTCCACTCCGCAACAGGCTTTTGTCCTGCTCAACGACACGCAGTTCGTGGAAGCCGCGCGTGTGCTGGCGGAAAAGGCCATGCACGAAGGCGGAACGAACCTGCAGCAACGGATTGCCTTCGCCTTCTGGCGCCTGACCGCGCGTCCGCCGGAACCAAAGGAACTCGAAACGCTGGCCGCGCTCTGGCAGGAGCAAAGGGATATTTTCACAAAGGAACCCGACCGCGCGCGCCAATTGATTGCGGTCGGCGATCATGCGCGCGATGCGAATCTCGACGCCGGTGATTTGGCCGCCACGACCATTGTCGCGCAGGCGATAATGAATTTGGACGCCACCGTATGGAAACGCTGAATTTTGCGCCGCAGAAAACAGTCTAAGCCACAGATGAGCACAGATGGACACAGATCAGCTTGTGGTAGGCGTTGGAATGTTGTGGTGGGAACAAGATGTTTTGAACAGGAGAAAACAGAGAGAACGGAGAATTACTGGAAATGGTCTATCTCTCCGTTTCCTCTGTTGCCTCCTGTTCAAATCCTGAAATGAATACGAGACCCACAGTACTCGAGGAGCCGCTGGCCATCACGCGGCGTCATTTCTTTTCCAAGACCGCGCGCGGCCTGGGCGCCATCGCGTTGAGCAGTCTCCTGCCGCGCGAGGCGATGGCGGAAACGCCCGGCGGCTTGCCCGGCATGCCCAGCTTTGCGCCGAAGGCCAAGCGCATCATATATCTCTTTCAATCGGGCGCGCCGTCGCAGATCGAATTGTTCGACCACAAACCGCTGCTAAACAAACTCCACGGCGAACAGTTGCCGGAGAGCGTGCGCGGCGGCCAGCGCCTGACCGGCATGACCTCGCAACAGTCGTCCATCCCGCTGGCCGGCTCGATCTTTCCGTTCAAGCAGGCGGGCCAAAGCGGGGCGTGGATCAGCAGCCTCCTGCCGCACACGGCGGCGGTGGCGGATGAATTGTGCATCGTGCGCTCGATGTACACGGAGGCGATCAACCACGACCCGGCCATCACGTTTTTCCAGACCGGCTCGCAAATTGCGGGGCGGCCGTCCTTGGGATCGTGGATTCATTACGGACTCGGATCTGTCAATCAGAATCTTCCGGCCTTCATCGTGCTGGTGACGCCGCACAAGAGCGATCAGCCGCTTTACGCGCGCCTGTGGGGCAGCGGTTTTCTGGACGCGCGCTATCAGGGCATCCAGTTTCGCGCCGGCAAGGAACCCATCCTTTACATGGCCAATCCCGACGGCCCGTGCGGCAGCGGCCGCCGCGCTTTGCTGGACAAGTTGAACGACTTGAACCGGCTTCAATTTGAAAAGGAATTGGACCCGGAGATCGAATCGCGCATCGCCCAATATGAGATGGCCTATCGGATGCAGAGCAGCGTGCCGGAGGTGACCGATTTTTCCAAGGAGCCGGAGAGCACTTACAAGCTCTACGGGCCGGACAGCCGCACGCCGGGAACTTTCGCCGCCCATTGCCTGCTGGCCCGGCGGCTGGCGGAACGCGACGTGCGCTTTATTCAGATTTATCACCAAGGCTGGGACCAGCATGGCGATCTGCCCAGGGGCATCGCCGTGCAAGCGCGGGAAACCGACCAAGCCAGCGCGGCTTTGATCACCGACCTCAAACAGCGCGGCATGTTGGAGGACACGCTGGTAATTTGGGGCGGCGAATTTGGCCGCACTTGTTATTCGCAAGGCAAGCTGACCAACGATAACTATGGCCGCGACCATCATCCGCGCTGTTTCTCGATATGGATGGCGGGCGGCGGCGTCAAGCCGGGCATGACTTATGGGCAGACGGACGATTATTCCTACAACATCGTGGATGCCGACGGCCAGGTGCTGCATCCCGACAAAGGCACGCAGACGCCGGGGGCGGTGCATGTGCATGATTTGCAGGCGACCATCCTGCATCTGCTGGGCATCAACCACCAACAACTGACCTATCTCTACCAGGGCCGGCGCTTTCGCTTGACAGACGTGCATGGATTTGTGGTGAAGGACTTGCTGGCCTGAGCGAAGCCTTTTCCTAATCTTGATCGTAATCATAATCTCTTTTCTGATCAGAAGAGATTAAGATTACGATCAAGATTAGGATTAGGATTGATAATGAATCTACGGCGCGGCGGGCAGCCGGGACTGGATTCTTTCCAGGCGCGGGTTCCAATCTTCCCAGGCGCTTTGCCACTGCGGACCGGAGAATCGTTTCCGCGCGGCCGGAAGAATGGCGCGCAATTTCTCGAATTCGCCCGCCACGGCCGCCGACTTGCGCTTGAGGTTCGTTTCGATCAGGTTGAGATGGTTTTCCGGGTATTCGGGATTCAATTCGACGGCGTGTTGCAGGTGTTGCGCGGCCTTGGCGCGACTGCCGATGCTCAGAGGAAAACCCGGCGCGTCGCGATAGAGCAAACCCAGGTTGCGGTCCGCGCCGGCGAAATCGAAATGCGGGTCCAACAGCAGCGTCGCCAGCCATTCCTTTTCCATTTCCTTGAGCAAAGGCAACGCGCCCAAGCTCTTGGTGCGCGCCAATTGGGCGATGTTCATGCCCAGATAATAATGAGCGCCCGCCTGCCGCGGCGCGCGCTGCGACCAGCGGCGGCAGACTTCGATGCCTTCGCGAGCCAAGCCGGCGCGGACGGAGTCCGTGGAGGTCTGGTCGGCCAGGTCAAAACAGGCGGAGGCGAATTGCCTGGCGGCGGCATCGTCATTGCTGTTGGTTTGGTAACGGGCCTTGGCGGCATCGTAGGCTTGTTCGGCCAGGACCAGCGAGGGCGTCACATCTCCCTCCGTCGCGCCACACGCCGTCCACCCGGCGCACCAGAAGGCCAGCCACAACAAGAGGAAAAGGCGGCTATTCACGGGGAGGGCCGGCAAGGACAGCATCCACGGTGGATTTGATGGCTCCCCCATGCAAGCCGGACGCGAGCACTCTCCCTTCCGGACCAATCAAGATCACGAAAGGAATGCTTTCGAAACCAAAGCGGTCCGGCACGTCGCTTTCAGAGCGCGCGCCCAGCCATCCCTGGGTCCAGTCAAGCTGATTCTTGACCGCAAAAGCGCGCACCGGGGCGATGTCCGGGTCCAGGCTCAAGCTGATCATGGCGAAGCGCGGGTCGTTCATGAAAGCGGCGTAAGTTTCTTGCAGGCTCGGCGTTTCTTTCACGGAAGGCGCGTTGGAGGCGGCCCAAAAATCCAGCAGGACGTTTTTGCCCCTGAAATCCGAGAGCTTCACGGTCTTGTCATCCACGGTCTTGAAGGCAAAATCGGGCGCCAAGTCGCCTGCATTCAATTTCGCGACCATGTTGATGACGCCTAAATCCAGGGGCGTGTCCGTCCGTCCGCCCGGGGCGTCCGGCACATCAATCTCCTGGCGATGGACGGCAATGACAGGCGATTTAAGCGGATTGAGTCTGGTCTCCAGATCGCGCAGATCAATGCTTATTCGGTATGTTCCGCCCGGAACATCATCTATGCGAAAGGAACCGTCCTCCGAGAATCTCAAGACATAGCGGCGCTTGGAAAACCAATACTGGCGGCCGGCGGGGCTGGAATAATAGGCGCACAATTGACGCGCGACGCGGTCATGCTCCGCCAGGTAACGGGTCTGGGCCGCCTCTTTGTCCTCATGGGTTCTGGCGGCGGCGATGGCGCGGTAGTATTCCTTGCTGATGGCGTCGAAATTCGGACAATCCGCCGGCTCGGGCGAGAGTGAATCCATCCAAAACACCTGGTCCCGCCAATGAACGGGCTTGCTGTAATTCTTCAAGACGACACGGCCCGCCAGCGGCTGGCCTTGACCGCCGAGGGTGACGGCGCGCGTTTCGCCGGCTTTGAGCGTGAAATTGGTAATTTGAGTAATTGGAATCGGTTCGGCCCCGACCTGGCCCACGTTTGGAGCGTGAAAGAGTTTGACGTCCACTGGCGGAACGCGGGGGAAGACAAACCGCCCCGCGGCATCCGTGGTCGTTTCAACCGAGATTGCGTAAGGAGGAAGGGGCCGTGGATAATACGCAAACGGAGCAAAAGCGTCCGCCAGCCGGACCGTTTCGTTGGCGCCGGGCCGGGCGCCAATTTTCAGGGTCCCTTCCACCCTTCCCCAGGTCTGCAACCAGACTTGCGGCGACGACTTCAAATCCTCGACGCGCACTTCAGCAAAACCCGCGTCATCCGCCACCATCACGCCAAAGGCGTCCAAATCCGGCGCGAAAGAGAACCGGCCCGCGGCGTCGGTGACCGTGCTACGGACTCGGGACGACTCTTTTTTCCTGGGCGTCAGTTTTGGGCCTTCCAAAAAAACCAGGTCTTTCAAGCGCGAGAAATAGACCGTTCGGCCCGCGGCGGGGCGGCCATCGGGTGTCAAGACGACGCCCGCCGGGCCGCTGCCCTTTTTGAGCAGGAAGGTCAAATTGGTTTCCAGTCCGCGAATGGGGCCGGAGCACTGCGGCAAATAACCGTCGGCTTCGATCAAGACGGCAGGGGCCAATCTTTCTTTGCTCAGAATCACTCTGAATGCGCCCTGGGTAAAGAGCAGACGGTTCGATTCCGCCCACTCGAAGCCGGTGCGCTCCCGATCCTGTGTTCCCGTGGTCACATAGAAAGCCGCCAAAGGCTGGCGTGTATCCGCGTCCACAGCGCTGCCCGTGACTTTGACTGAGACCGAACCCGGTTTGCTTCCGATCGGACGTCCTGACGAATCCGAGAGATTCAATGACACCGGCGGCTGCTGCGCCGATGCCACGCCAAGAAGGCCGTTGCAGGCGGCCACAGCGGCCAGGAAAAGACCAACCGTCGCGCCCATCGCCCGCCGGCCGCCGGCGCTTTGAAAAGAAGTCGTCACAAAACGATCGTTATGGGATTCAAACATCCGGCCTCGCCAGCAACGAAGGAGTCGTTCCAATCAATCCTTCCCCAGCGCTTTTGTCACCGCCTCTTTGATGGCCTCTCCGCGCAGTTCCCTGGCGATGATCTTGCCGTCCGGCCCAATCAGAAAAATGGACGGGATGCCTTCCACCCCGTACGACGGAGTCACAGTCGTGTCCGACCCCCTGCCCAAAAAGCCTTGAATCCACTTGATGTCATTCTGCCCGGCGAATTGTTTCGGGGCGGAGGGTTTATCGTCCAGGCTCAAGCTGATCATGACGAAGCGATCGCCGGCGCCGAACGCTTTGTAGGTCGCTTTCAAGAACGGCGTTTCACCCACGCATGGCCCGCACCACGTCGCCCAAAAATCCAGCAGCACGTATTTCCCGCGGAAATCGGCCAGGCGCAAGGGCGCGCCATCAACCGTCTTGACCTCGAAGGGGGGCGCCTCGTCGCCGATGCGCAGCACTTTCTTGAGCGTGAGTTCCATGCTGCCCAAATCCATCGTCATATCGCCCCGGTGGAGGCCGGTGCCGGACACCTCGATGTTGGTCGAAAAGCTGGCGATGGGTTCGCCGCCTTCCGCCGGACTTTCGCGCAATCTGGCCTGCAAGTTGTAATTGCCTTCCGGCACGTCCTCGATTTTAAACGCGCCTTCGTTGTCAATCTCCACGTCGTAGGAACGGTGCGCCTGCTGCCAGACTCTGCCGTCGGCCGTTTCCAGAAACCGATTGAATTCCGCGCGTTGCTCTTCAGGTTCAGTCGCCGTTAAAGGCGGCGGCGGCACGATGGTGGAAAAAGACAATTGCTGGTTGGTCCAGATGATTTTTCCCGAATAACCGTTCACGGCGAACCGCCCTTGCAGCCGATAAAGAAATCCCGCCAAAGCCTCGTCCTTTTCCAGCGCGAAATCCAGACGCACGTCGCCGTCGCCCACCGCCCTCATGCGCGAGGCCTCCACCTTGCAACCCGCCGCTCCGATGGCGATGACATAAGCCGTGGAGGCGGAAGCGACGGACACCGCGTAACGACCGTCGGTGTTCGTAAAGCTCTGTTGAAAATGTGAGATCGCCGGGCCGTTGTATTCCTTGACATACACCGTGAATTCTCCCAGCGGCGCTTTGGAGGCCAGATCGGTCACGCGACCGTCAATCACAGTTTTGTCGCCGTCCAAGACCGGGCGCAGCGTGATGAGTTGGTCTTGTGCGTCGGCCACGAGGCTCGGTTCCGTGCGCGGATGAAAGCCGGCGGCGGTAAAGCAGTAGGGATGCTCCCCCTCAGGGGCCGCATCCCAGGAAAAACGTCCCTCGCTGTCGGTCTGGACGCTCCAGTCGTATTCCATCGGCCCCAATTCCAGCCGGTCCATTTGCGCGCTGGCCCCGGCGATGGGTTTGCCCGACGGGTCCACGACCCTGCCTTGCAATACCTTGCCGGGCGCCATTTGGATCGTCAGTTCCGGCATCCCATTGCTCAAGGTCAGCAACCGCGTTTGCCCCGCCAGGCCCTTGGCTTGAATTGTCAAATACATTTCTCCGGGCTTCAAGTTGATGATCTTGAACTGGCCGTTGGTGTCCGTGGTCAGCGCCGCCGCCGGGTTGCGCCATTCGCGGTTGCGCGTCAGGGAGGCGTCGGCGACCGGTTTGCCCGCCGCATCCACCACGCGGCCCGAAAGCTCGATGCCGTGTCCCAGCGCCATGGCCGCCTTGCCCGCCAGAAAATCCGCCTTGGGCAGAAGAATAATCGAGCTGTCGTCGGTTTGCAGCCCTTCGACGGCAAACGCCGCCGTGACGTATTCCGGCTGGATGACGCGGAAGGTCAGGCTCTCCAAATCCTGCGGCGCCTCCTCGAAATGCCAGCGGCCCTCGGCATCGGTCCGTTCGGCGTGGTAATTGGGCGCCACCACGCTGCGCACGCGTTCGCCGATGTCCGTCGGAGGCGGACCCGACAAAATGACCCGCGCTCCCGGCACAGGCTCTCCATTCTCGTCCTTGACCATCCCGCCGATGGAAACTCCCTTCTCCAGCTTGGCGATGAAATTAGTGGGCATGTCCTCGACTTTGTCGCCCTGCGACTTGGACCAGGAGATGTATTGTCCGACGTAGCCGTCCTTGCTCAGGGTGATGCGGTAAGAAAAGCTTTCCGCCCCGGGCTTGGGCAGGGGAATCGAGCAGAAGCCGGATGGATCGGTCGGGTTGGCTCGGACCCAGGCTCGGACCTTGACCTCGGGCACGGGCTGGCCAGTTTCGGCATCCACCACCAGCAAGCGCATCGAAGGAGCATTGGTTTGGGCCGGCGCCGCCAAAGCCAGCAGAAGAAAACAAACGATGCCGGCCGCACCCGCGCGCAAACCAGAGCGGCGGCCCGCACCCGCGAAAAAGTTTGTCGCCAAGTCAGACATAGAAGCAAAATCTCCCGGACACTATAACCCCAAATGGGCGTCAAGGGAAGCAGATTAGGCCAAATCCTCGCCTAAGGCGGGCGCGAATCATTCAGGGGAGCACACGCGCCCTCGCGTGTCGTGGCCGGCGCCCTCGCCGGCCACATCTTTGAATCTCCTCCATTTCCTATAGAATTGGGGGATGCCATCGGCGAGGGCGCCGATGGCGACACGCGAGGGCGCGTGTGCTCCCCAATCCGGAGTCATCCGTGCGATTCTCTGTTCCCTCTGTTATCTCATGTTCAAAGGCATCGCTCCGGCTTAATAAATATACGGCATCATGCGCCAAGTCTTGGCGGCGTAGGCGGTATATTCGGGATAACGTGCCGTCACCAACTTCTCCTCGCAGAGAATGCGCATCACCGCGCCGGCCAAAACCAATCCGTCACACAAACCGGCGATCCAGGACCAGTGTCCGGCCCCTCCCGCCCAAGTGAACAGGCACACCGACGCGTAGATCGGGTGCCGGATGAGCCGATAGGGTCCGTTGGTGACCAAACCGCCTCCCGTCGGATTCGCCACGGCATGAAAGCTGCGCCGGCCAAAGGTGATCCGCGCCCAAATCATCAGCAGAAAGGCCGCCGCCTGCAAGGCGATGATGAGCGGAGAAGGCGAGAAAAGATCCTTTATCGCCAGCAAACCGTACAGGCCGCCAACCATGACCAGGAGACCAAGGACTGAAAAGGTCTTCAACATTTCTCGCCGAGGAGCATGTCGCTGCCATCATCCAAATCAATCCTTTAATCCAAGAAAATGCTATCGAGATGGAAGAAGCCCATGAACGCAATTGCCAGGCCGGGGGCGCATCCCACTTTTCAACAGCGCCGTAGGCGCGGCCTATTTGTAGATTACCGTTTCCTCTAAAGAGCAAAGCCTCGTAGAGGCGACATCTGCCCTGGCTCCGCCCCGATATGCCGCTCCTATGGAGCTAATTTTCCATTGGATGTAGTTGATCTACAAAGTTTTTGCTCCTAGCGGAGCTACGAACCAGAGCGCCCTGTCCAAAAAGAGATGCGCCCCAGGCCGGTCTGGAGCGCAATAAGTCTCGCCCAAAGCACGCGCTGAAAGGCATGATTATTTGATGAATTTTGTGCCGTCAGAATTGGAGGAGATTCTCCGGCAAACGCCGGCATTGCAACGCGCCTTCCTGGTCGGCGGCTGCCTGCGCGACGCCCTGGCAGGGCTGCCCCCTGCCAAAGACTTTGATGTCGAAGTCTTTGGCCTTGATTACGAACAACTCCTCGCCGCGCTCGCGCCCTGGGGAAGGACGGATTTGGTGGGACGTTCCTTTGGAGTCGTCAAACTTTCCACCAACAGCGGCCATAGCTACGACTTCACGCTGCCGCGCAAGGATTCCAAGGTGGCCGCCGGCCATAAGGGATTTGACGTGGCGTTTGATCCGGCCATCTCACCGCGCGAGGCGGCGGCGCGGCGCGATTTCACCATCAACTCGATCATGTACGATCCCCGCGCGCGCCAGGTGCTCGATTTCTTCGGCGGCCAGGCGGATTTGCAGGGACGCATTCTGCGGCACACCGGCGCGGCCTTCATCGAAGACCCGTTGCGGGTGCTGCGCGGGATGCAGTTCGCGGGGCGCTTCGAGCTTCGCGCGGCGCCGGAGACGGTGGAACTTTCGCGCCGCATGAAAGGGAGTTACGCGGAATTGGCCGTCGAACGCGTGCGGGAGGAATGGCTGAAATGGGCGCAACGCAGCCGTCTGCCTTCGGCCGGCCTGCGCTTTCTGGCCGAGACGGAATGGATGGATCATTTCCCGGAGATCAAAGCGTTGATGGGCACGCCGCAAGAACCGGAATGGCACCCGGAAGGAGACGTTTTCACGCACACTTGCCACTGTTGCGATGCCCTGGCGCGCCTGCCCGCCTGGCGCGAAGCCGATGCGGAATCCAAGGCCGTCTATATGCTGGCGGTTTTGGCGCATGACTTCGGCAAACCGGCCACGACTCATCGCGCAGTCAAGGACGGCCGGGAACGGATCGTTTCGCCCGGACACGAAGAGGCCGGCGTGGAGCCAACGCGAGCTTTTTTGGAACGGATTCGCGCCCCGCTTGTGTTCGGGCAACGGATCATTCCGCTGGTGCGAAACCATCTCGTCCACATGGAAACCGTCACTGACCGCGCCATTCGGCGTCTGGCCCGGCGTCTTGCGCCGGAGAGCATCGAGGGCCTCTGCCTGGTGATGACCGCCGACAGCATGGGCCGCCCGCCGCGTCCGGCGGTGGCGCCGAAGAACGTCAAGACACTTTTGGCCCGCGCGCACGAGTTGGAGGTCCGGCAAAAGCCGCCGCCGCCCATTTTGCAAGGCCGGCATCTGTTGGAAATGGGGGAGGCGCCCGGCCCGCGGATGGGAGCCATTCTTGACCAAGCTTACGAGGCCCAACTGGAAGGCGTCTTCGGCGATTTGGAAGGCGCGTTGCAATGGGCCAAGGAGGCGGTCAAGGAAGAAGGAAGAAACTGACAACCGGCAGGCTCAAACTTCATCCTTCTTGTTTCTTAAGTTGAATTTTAAGAAGCAGCGGAAGCCACAGATTGACACAGATGAACACAGATATTTAAGAGAAGACTGTTTCGCCGCTTATGAGTCCTGTTGTTTTCTTAACTCCTTCTGATCTGTGTAAATCTGTGTTCATCAGTGGCTCCAACCGCGTTTTTAAGGTTTGATTCTTCCCGCTAAACGACAAGGCGGCGTCTTTGCGAGGGAATACCCTACCGGAAAATCCACAAAAACCCTTACAGAAACAGCCCCAGAGCATGTTATTGTGAGGCAAGAATGGTTGAGGAGAGCACTGACAATTTTATGGGGCCGCCAGGAATTCTGGTCGAATCACGTCTTTCTGGCAGAAATGGGCACTACACCCCACAGCGAAACCCGCATGTTGCTTTTAGATTCATTCAGATGCGCCTCGACATTCGGAAACAATGAACTCAAGCTGGGCCATGTCTCGAGGAATCGCGCAAGATGCAGTCCATCGCGGCGTATTGGCAGGTGAACGAAATGAGGTAACGCGCAGCAGTCACGCCGCAGGCGGGAGGCTGAAGCGAACTGAGGAATGATTATGAATATGAAGAACTCCATTGCCGGAAAGAATTGCAGAACAAGCACTTGGGCCGCCGCTATCGTGGCGTTGGCCTTGTTGGCGGCCGGGACCCGCGGTTACGCTCAACCCGCACAGGACACATGGGGGAATTTGCAGGAAATTGTTAAATTCACCCAGGCCCACATGTCGGATGATGTCATCATAACCTACATCAAAACCTCCGGCAAAGCGTATCCCACGAGCGGCGACGCCATACTTTACCTCAACAACCAGGGCGTCTCCCAACCGGTCCTGGCCGCATTGCTCGCCACTGGATCGTCCCCGGGACCCGTGGCCGCGCCCGCGCCGGGGCCTCCCGAAACGCCGACGATTGATTATTTCCACGCGCATTTGACGCCCTACGGCCAATGGGTTGACGTGCCGGGCGTCGGCGCGGCCTGGATCCCGGCCGAGGCCAACGACCCTCTTTGGCGTCCGTACATGAACGCGGGCCATTGGCAATTCACCGACGCCGGCTGGTTTTGGCAATCGGATTACCCTTGGGGCGACATGGCCTTCCACTATGGGCGCTGGGTCAATAACGGTTCTACGGGCGGCCGATGGGGGTGGGTGCCGGGTTATGATTGGGCGCCGTCTTGGGTGTCGTGGCGGGAGGGCGCGGGCGGAATGGGCTGGGCGCCGCTGCCTTGGGACGTGGAATTCCGAGTGGGCAGGGGCCTTTTCTGGCATGGCGGAGCGGTGGTGGCCGGGGTTGATTTCGGTTTGGGGTTCGGCGCATTTACTTTTGTGGCAAGCGACCATTTTTGGGGTGGTAACTACAACCTCTACGTTTTTGACCAGGCACGTTCGCGCGTATTTTTCGAGCATAGCACGTTTAACGTGGGCTACCGCATGGAAGGCGGCCACCTGATGGCCGAAGGTTTGGGACGCGATCGTGTCGCGCAAATTACGCACCATGAAGTTGTGGTGCGGAAGGTGAGTGAAGTGCGCCGGGCGGAAGAGACCCATGATTTCGCAAAACGGACGGCAGAGCACAAGGAATTGGCGCACGCTGCCGTACGCGGGAAAGAACCGGGACGCCCGGAGGCCAACCGCAACGCCGAGGCGCGCGAACGCACGACTGGCGCCGCCAACGAACGCGGCACCGCCAGCGAGCGCGGCGCCGCCAATGAGCGCGGCACAGCCAACGAACGCGGAACCGCGGCTCATGCCCCGGAAACTCATCCCGGCGGCACTGGCTCGAATTCCAAGGAACCGACCGCCAAATCCAAGCCGCCCGCGACCAAGCCCAAGCCAGAAAAGGGTGGTACCAATCAGCCGCCATCGGCTCCCAAGTGATAACGCCAGTCAAGAAGAGTCCCGGAACGAAATCAGGCAACCGTTCGCTATGGAGGCGTCATCCTGGCTTCTTGACTGGAATCTTCACCTTGGGCAATTTCAGCGTTCCTTGCCAGACGTGATAATGGAGCGGACTGGGATGGTCTTTCGGCGGAGTGAATGTGGCGGACAAGTAAAAGTCGTTGGTAGCATTTGGCGGTATGATCCAGCACCCATCCGGTACCAGTATTTCCAGACCGGCGGGCTTTGATTGGGGCCCTAAAAGCATGTCTGCACGCACCCGTACGGTTGATTCGCAAGGCAACGTCACCCAGTATGAATTAGGCATGGGTCCTATTATGGCGACGAGTTCCTGACGAATAGGTTGATCGAGCTGGTTGCGCATTTCAAAATGCAGGTCGTTCCGGGAGGCGAACTCGAAATAAACCTCGACCGGGTTGGCCCAACCGCCCTGAAAAACATGCTGTAGTTCAAGATACACTCTGGCGTGGTTTCCCGCACTCGGACTGTGTTCGTCATAGACTAGCAAACGGCCGCGAAGTGCCGGATAGGGGGGGCTGCTGATCGCTTCAGACCAATCGCCTATGGCAATGAGGTTGGTATCAACCTGTCCAAAACAACATGGAATGCAGCCGAGCAGAAGCAAGAAGGCGAAGGTTTTTACAATGGGCGACTTCGCACAGCCTGCCAGAACAGAAAGGGAAGTTTTTCTTTTCATCATAATCTTCACATTAGTTTCATTCGCTGTCAGACGAGGAATTGCGGAACATTTTCCCGGCTGAAGCATGAAGGCCAATTTAGCCTTTAGCCTTTTCCATTGAGCCTTTCGCTTCGACCACACTTTGAACCTCCCCAGATTTGAGGCGCGTCCTTAGCTTCTGGCCGGGGCGCGTGTCGCGGGCGGCGCGGATAATCTTGCCGCTGCGGGCGTCCAGCGTGATGGAGTAGCCGCGGGCCAGCACTTGCTCGGGGCCAAGCAGGCGAAGGCGCGCGGCCAGCGCGTCGCAGTTTTGGCGCAAGGAGCGCAGGCGATTCTTCGTTTGCTTGCGCAAGAGGTTGCGCTGCTGCTCCAGGCCTTCACGGCGCCGGGCCAGCAGGCGGCTCGGATGCAACCGGCCCAGGCGCAAGCCGAGATTGCGGGCGGCCAGTTTGCGCTGCCGCAGCCCGCGCCGGAGGCTGCGAATCAACTGGCTTTGCAGATCGTCCATGCGTTGCAGCCGGCGGTTGATTTGGCGGCGCGGATGCGAGGCCCGGAAGCGTTGCGCGAGCTGCCCCAGATGACGCTGCTCCGACGTTGCGCGTCGGCGCAGGGCGTCTCCCATGCGCCCCAGAACCTCAACAATCCAGCGGCCGGCGGCGAAAGCGCCTTCGGTCAGAATCTCCGCCCCGGCGGTGGGCGTGGCGGCGCGCCAGTCGGCGGCGAAGTCGCTGATGGTGAAGTCAATCTCGTGTCCGACGGCGGAGACCACCGGCACGGAGGACTGGACGATGGCGCGGGCGACGGCCTCTTCGTTGAAGGCCCACAAATCCTCCAGGCTGCCTCCGCCTCGTGTCAATAGAATGGCATCCAGTTTTTGGCCCGGCCCTTGCGACCATTGATTGAGCAATGCGATGGCGGCGGCGATTTCCGCGGCGGCTCCGGGGCCTTGCACGGCGCATGGGGCGAAGATGATGCGCAACGCGGGATGGCGGCGTTGCACGGCGCGCAGAACGTCGCGCAAGGCGGCCCCGGTGGGAGACGTGACCAGGCCGATGCGTTGCGGAAAACGCGGCAAAGGGCGCTTGCGTTCAGGAGCAAAGAGACCTTCAGCGGCGAGCCTCTGCTTGAGCTGTTCAAAGGCCGCCTGGAGCGCGCCCACACCCTGCGCTTCGACAGCCAGGACGTGCAATTGGTATTGGCCGCGCGGTTCATACACGGTGAGTTCGCCTTTGAGGATCACCTTTTGGCCGTCTTGCAGCGCCTGCCGGCCGGAGACGGAATCGCCGCGAAAGAGCACGCAACTGATTTGCGCTCCGGCGTCCTTGAGGGTGAAATAGACGTGGCCGGAACTCTGGGCGCGGCAATTGGTGATTTCGCCGGCGACCCACAATTGGCCCAGGCTCCGTTCCAACAGGCGCCGGATGTCGGCTGTCAATTCGCTCACGGAAAAGACGCGGCGCGTGGCTTCCTTGGGAAAGAGTTCGCCGCCGAAATCCCATTGCGATGTGGCTGGCCGGGGCATGCGGGTGTTCAGGGCAGCGGCTCGGAGACGCGCGTGATGGCCAGGGCCTTGCCGGACTGGTCGTCAATGCGCACCAGCGCCCCTTGCAGAAGGATGCGTCCGCTGGCCACGCCGAATTTTTGCGGCGTGTTGGTGCAAAAGCGCTGGATGACCGGCTCGATTTCGCGCCCCAGGACGCTTTCATGCGGCCCGGTGAAACCGGCGTCTGTCAAGTAAGCCGTGCCGCCCGGGAAGATCTGCTCGTCGGCCGTTTGCACGTGGGTGTGGGTGCCGACGACGGCGGAAACCTGGCCGTCCAACATGCGGGCCAGGGCGATTTTTTCCGAAGTCGCCTCGGCATGCATGTCAACGAAAATGAGATGAGTCATCTGGCGCAGGCGGGCCACCTCGGCGCGGGCGCAGAGGAATGGGTTGTCCAGCGGCGCCAGAAAGGTGCGGCCCTGGAGATTGAGGACCCCAACGGGCGGCAGGCCCTCGGAGCGCCAGACGGTGCTGCCCTGGCCGATGGTGCCGGGCGGGTAATTGCAGGGACGAAGCAGCCGCGGTTCGGTTTGCAGCAACAAGGTGACTTCCTTCTGATCCCATAGATGGTCGCCGGTCGTGATGATGTCAACGCCGGCGTCGAGGATTTCGCCCGCGGTATTGACCGTGATGCCGGCGCCACCGGCGGCGTTTTCGCCGTTGGCAATGATGACATCAACGTGATGAGTCAGGCGCAGCCCAGGCAGCAGCCTGCGCAAAGCGTGCCGCCCCGGTTCGCCGACAATATCGCCGACAAAAAGAAGGTTCACAGACGGGAGCTTAACCCGATGCCAGGCCGAGGCAAGTCAGCGTTTGGCGGCGCGGCGGGGGGGCAGACTCCTCATAATCATAATCGCTCATCTTCTTTTGGCCATCAGGGCCTCGATTTCGCCAGCCTCAATGGGTATGCCGGCCATCAGGTCCACCGGACCGCTGGCGGTGACTTGAACGTCGTTTTCCAGCCGCACGGCGAATCCTTCCTCGGGAATGTAGATGGCCGGCTCCACCGTCATGACCCAGCCGGCTTGGATGGGTTGGGTCGTCAGGCCGACGTCGTGAACATCCAACCCGAGAGGATGGCCGACGCCGTGCATGAAATACTTCTTGAGCGCCGGGTTGTCGGGATCCTGCCGCTTGATTTGGCGCGTCGTCAGCAAGCCCAGAGCGACCAGTTCCTTCTCCGTCAATTGTTCAGCTTCCTTCTGCCAATCCTTGATTTTCTTGCCGGGCCGCAGGCCGGCGATGGATTGCCGGAGAACGCGCAACACGGCGTTATAGACTTGTTTCTGCCGCGGAGTGAATCGTCCGCTGACGGGGATGGTGCGTGTCATATCGGCGTTATAATTGACGCAGGAGGCGCCCACGTCCAGCAGCAGCAGTTCGCCCTTCCGGCACACGGCGCCATTGGCCACGTAGTGCAGCACACAGGCATTGGGGCCGGAGGCGATGATCGGCAGGTAGGCGAAACGACAGCGGTGACGGATAAATTCGTGCGCGAACTCGGCTTCCACCTCCCACTCGCCCACGCCGGGTTGGACGAACCGGAGCACGCGCGCAAAGGCCGAAGCCGTCACGTCGCAGGCCCGCCGCAGCAGACCCAGTTCCACGTCCGACTTGACCGCACGAAGTTGATGCAGCAACGGCGCCAGCCGCCGGTAATCGTGCAGCGGGTAGCGGCGGATGGTTTCGGCCACGAAACGGGCGTCGCGGCTCTCGACTTCGATGACCGCGCGCTTGTGCTCGTTGGAATTAAGGAAGACGTGTTCGCACTCGCACATCAAGCGGTGGAACAGGCGGGGAAATTCCGGGAGCCAATGGACATGACGGATGCCGGTCCTGGTTTGGGCCTCTTCCCTGGTGAGTTTATGGCCCTCCCAGCGTTCGTTTTCGGGCGTCCCCTCGCGCAGAAAGAGCAATTCCCTCTGCTTTTCGTCGTCGGCCTCGGGGTAGAGCAGCAGGATGGATTGTTCCTGGTCCACGCCTGTAAGATAGAACAAGTCGGAGTTTGGGATGGCGGCGGCGGAACCGTCGGAATTGGTGGGGGGAATATCGTTGGTGTTGAGAACAGCCAGGGAATTGGGCGGCAGCAAGCGCGCCAGGCGTTCGCGGTTGCCGGTGAAAAGTTCCGGCGGGAGGGCCGGATTTGACATTGTTTTCGCGTTATTCATGCGTCCATTCTAGCACTAAGCCAACGATGCGGTTAAAGAACGGAATTTTGACAGGATTAACAGGATTGACAGGGATTCCGATTCACGGCAAGCAACCGCAGCACTTCCTGCTCAAACGCCCCTAATGGCATAAACTCGGCGGCGACCTTGTAGCCCGCCAGTCCGCCGTGTTCGCGAAGGCCTCTGATGACGAACGCGATTTTGTCCTCGGTTATCTCTGCGTCCTCGCGGTACGACCAAAAGCATTGCGCGTAAAACTCCCGAAACGCCTTCTTGGCCAAATCGAGCCGGTGCTGGCGGACGGCGGTGTCACGCAAAGACTGGTCTGTCTCAGACATCACGGCAATTCTACTTGAATGGTCCGTCAGCGGCAAGTTCCAAAACGCCTTCGCAGGCTCACTTTTCCAAGATTTCCATCAAACGACTGATGGCGATGACCTGAAGGGTGCGAGATCTAAAATTTGTCAAATACAAAGTCTGTCCGTCCTCGGTCACATGAAATTCTCTGGGAAATGCGCCGCATGGTATCTGGCCGAGAACGGGGTTGCGCTCTGTGCCGATGCGTGAAGTGTCCAAAACAGTCAAGGTCGCCTTCTTGGTCGCATCGGGGCTGAAGCGGTTGGAATTGCCAACCAGGGCCAACTTTCCATTCTCGACTACAACGACCGGGACAGGGCTGCTTCCAACGGGTATTTTCATCGGTCTGGCACGGTCCGGGTCATTGATTAACTCGGCCGTATCGAAAGCAAGAAGGGCGTTACTGTTGCGAGCCGTTACAAACAGGCGGCTGCCATCCGGGGAAAGCGCCAGACGCACCGGGCTTCCACCCGCCGGAATTCGGGCGCGCACGGAGTCCTTTGGATGGATCTTGGCCTTGGCCGCGTCAATCACAATCACGGCGCCTTCAGGAACCTTCTCCCGACCCGGCTGGCGGCCCTCAGGCTCCAGGAGGCGCGGCCACTTCCATGCTGGCGGAGAAATCTCGCTGGTGGTGAAGAGCCAGCGTTGATCCTTCGAAAAGGTGAGGGCGATCGGCGCGATGCCAACGGGAATTCTCCCGATGATCGCGGAAAACGCCCCATATTTAGTATTGACTCTATGCCAGTTCGCGGTCGAATCCCGGCCCAGGGAACGGATGCGTTCCAAATCTATCACAGTAATCGTTTGCAACACTTCGTCGCTGACAAAGAGGGTCTTGTCGTCCGCACTTACGTTGACGTAGATGCTGCCAGCGTTCGGCCCGTCGCTGACCCATTGAAAAGCCGGGCTGCTCTCGCCGGTTTCCAGGCGACGGGTGTCAAAGAACACGACGGAGTCGTTAGCCGCAACGATCAACATGTCGTCATTGGATGTCAGAACCATTCCGGCGGGCGAAGACTTCATCGGAATGGTCCGGGCGATTTCGATCCGCCCATCCTTGTTCCGCAACACTGTGATCCCTGCGCCTGGCCCGTTGCCGCCATTGGCAAGCGAGACAAAAATCCACTGTTGGTCCCGCGAAACGACCACGCCAAACGGCGGACCGGGAAGGTTAATTTCATAATCAGCCGGTTTCTGGGCATCGGCCACGGATGCAAATGCCGCGAGGGCTGCCAAGGCTATTCTTAGCGCTTTCATTTTTGCCAATTCACCCTGGACGCCCGCATAACATTCGTCAAGAAAAATGAAATCGAGGTGGAGGTCAAACGCCGCGGCACGGCGGGAAAAACCCAAACCGCCGATATCAAAGGCTCGCTTGATATGAGATTGATGTGCTCGTGGCTCGCCAGATGGCAGCGGCGACGCCGTGAATTTCCTGCTCGACCATTGCAGGTGTCAGGCCTGCCACAGGCCCGTGGAAGCGTGCTTGAAATAACAGCATGACCAGGTATCATTTCCTCATGAGTATGACAACTTATCCACTGGGTCTGCCCGACGAACTCCTGGAAGAAGTCAAGCGAACGGCGGCGAGCACTCATCTTTCAATGGCGGACGCCATGTGTCAGGCCATTAAACTCGGTCTGCCACAGATTCGAGAGGGGGTATCCAGAGAGTCCGATCTCGCGGAGGCGGCGGCGGAAACTTGGGATAAGCTCGGACCGGCTCCAACCGTCCTTTATGACCAGCTTTAAGCGCGGCGACGTGGTCCTGGTGGATCTGGGTTATGTCGCCAAAGTGCGTCCCTGCGTCGTCATCTCCATCCCCAATGCTGACCGTCGTCGCAACATGTCGGTAGTTGCGCCTTTGACCACGGAGATCCGAGGCGGCGAATGTGAAGTGTCCTTCCCAAAGCCAAAGTGGCTGGCGGAAGAGTCCGTGGTCAACCTCATTGGGCTTGTGGGAGTGGACAACGCCAAGATCCAAAGAATGCTCGGCCCCTTGCCAACGGAAAGCCTGGACGCCATGGATGATGTACTGCTCCGGCTATTTGGTTTATGAGGGAACTGGACCATAAATGGTTTTACGTTTGATTTGGCACTTGGTCGCTCTAACCGCAGGACCGCAAAAAACCGCATCGCCCTTGCGCCTGGCCCAGGCGAAAGCGTCAGACCAACAATTTGTTCAGTTATCCGCCCAAAATCCGCCCATGCTGGCCCGCGTCTTTTCCGCCGCCCTGTCCGCCATATTCCCTTCAGACAGGCTTCCTTTTCACTGGCCCCGGTCCGGCCTTTACTTTTTTCTTTTGCTGGCTGATCGTCGAAATTGGGCGAAGGAGACAAGTTCGGCGGCGGCTTTGCTGTGCTTCCTGGCAACCGACAGCACGATTTCTCCGTTTTTGAAATTGGGAATGACAGAAGCTGGCCGCATCTCAGCCACCCGAATGAGCAAGGAACAATCAAACCAGCCCTTCCGAAACGTGATTTCCTCGATCCCATCAAACGGGAGCTTAACCTCGTTCACCGCTGACTTTAAAATCCCGGCCAACGTGTCAACGGTCCGGAACTCTAATTTGAGGTCGGTATCATCGGCTGATAAAATGCCCTCGGTTTCCCCCAAACCCATAAAGACATTTGAGATTCTGAATGGAACGGCCGATTTCATAATCTGCGCTGTGCTTGTTCAACAACAAGAATTGAGCCATGCCGGATTTGTGAAATCAAGACCAGTCCAACCTGCTCCATCTTCTTGTCGCAATCGGCGCCCCAGCGCCAGTTTGCTTTTATCCCCTTTGGCCAGTCCCGGCAAGCCCAAGGTGGGTAGTGTCCTTATTTGAAATCTTAAAACACAATCGCCCGGCTCAATCTATTATAACCTGCTTTTCCTTAAGGATTTGAATGTATTTTTCGAGAGAAATATCACATTTTCTGAATAACCGGCAATCCTTTTGCGAGAGATGCATATGGCGTGGAATGAAATTATGCCCATGATCTCCCGACCCTCTGCGAATTCCAAATCGGACAATCACCTTTCCATTATAATAGAACTCAACCCCCTCACGGCCTGATCGACCACGCTCATGTACCGCACCCAATTTATCAGAAATTGCCTTTGCATCATCTGCCGTGAATACCCATTTCATGGCTTTTTTTGGATATATTCCCTCATTATCGCCAATTGCCTTGTTGGTTCAGGGCCTAATTTATCTGGATATTTATCAGAAAAGCTCTCAAAAGAGTCCAGAATGAAACCCTTTAGATTGCTCACGGCCTCTTCCTCATTATCGCCAGAAAAATGCATGTTCGCATCAAACCAGCCAGCGTCAAATCCTCCTTCAACGGAATGAACAGCGACGAGTATAGGTTTTAAAAGAATATATGGTTCAGGGCCAAAACTATCTATAGGAACAATCTGCGTCTGTATCGATTCAAGCCTGTTAATTCTTTTTTCAAATTCGTTGTTCGTTATCTCCAAAAGGGCAAAGCGAAGTTCCTGTTTCCTTTTTTCGGTAAGCAGCGCCACAACATTTTTGAGAAGATCGGGCACAGAACTTGCCCAGTCGGAGGAGTATTGAACCTGAGCGGGGCTTATGGAGCGCATTACGCCCCAATGCCCCATAAGCTCTGTCATTTCAAGTTTATTGATGCCGAGGGACTTGAACCAGCCCGGCACTTCTTCTGACTCGCACATTCTAATCGGATCGTCTGATTCGACTAGCTGCATCAATGGGTTATTTCGATTCATTTTACCCCTTTCCCAGTACAAAAACGTTGAATGCTTGTTCCATCGTCTTGCTCGCGCTCGTTAAATAATCGTCAGAAAAAGTTGTCTTTATGGAATCAGATGCAAGTGTGACAAAAATATCATCACCTTCCGGCTCTCGCCACGAAATTGTTTGAATCGGCGCTCCTCTAATTAAAAAATTAGCGCCATTTAATTTGATGGCGACATTCCCCATTTTTGTTTGGAAAAGCATGGAACGGATGATGCCTGTTTCCGGCAATTCATCTAATTTTACCTTGAAACCCGCCTGCGCGGTTGAATCGAATGGCTTTCCCAAGAATCTGCTCGTTGACTCTTGAAGGCGCTTCGTATGAATCGCTTTTGCATTATCTGCAATCTTTTTAAAATCCGGGTGGGGGGCAAAAAGATCGAAGTGAACATAATTTCCAGACTCTTCTTCAAATGCGAGCCGCACATGGCAAATGCCACGTTCTGTTGCGTAAGTACAAAATTGGGCCTTTTGCCCCTTCATCCATTTCAGAAGCTCTTGTTCTTTTAATGAAAACTCCCCGCATACCGTCAGCCAAAACAGGTGGGCATTCTTAAAATCTGGAAACACTATTGGCATAATCTCCCCAGCAAAATAAAACAGACTGGGACGATACACAAGTCCAAACGCAGGGTAGTGTCCTAATTTGGGGAGCGCACGCGCTCCCGCGTGCCGGGTTCGGCGCCCTCGCTGAACCCTCTTTGCAGGTGTCAGCGGCGGGGGCGTCGCTGACCACACGCGCGGGCGCGCATGCTCCCCGAAAAGCGTCCCCGTTGGTCCCTAATCTTCAAATGAGGACACTACCCCAAGGTGGCAGCGGATGCGGAACAACACAAGAGCGGCCCGCTTTGCGGGCTGTCCCGCCGCTGGTCCGGAAACGCCGCGCCGTCCATCGTGGTGGGCGCGGCCCGCAAGGCATCTGGGCGAGCCTTCATATCCATAAAACAACACAAATTAAAAGCGATGCAACAAATAAATTAGACAAACCACTTAAACGTGGTATAATGGCGCATCTCCCGAAAGGGAATGTTCTTTGAAATAGGGCAGGCTTGCCGGGCGGTCCGGTGGAATGAAGCCCAAAGAGGCTGTTGCTTGAGCCTGAAGAAACCCAGAAGCTCTTATCTATGCGATCTGTGCGTTCTTTTGCGGCTAAATCAATTGCCGGTTTGAGGGTTGCCGCCCCTCACGGACGCGGCGAGTTACGGTAAGTTACGGTAAGTTACGGTAACTTGCGGTGGGGATACTACCCCTTGAGTTGCAGTTACCGCTCCGTTTCATTCGGTTTTCACGCCAGAAGTTGCAGGTATTTGCAGGCATTTGCAACTTGGCGCTTTCACGGGGATTGAACGGGGCCGGGTTTCCGCGCAGAATGCCTCATGGCCATCACGCCCAGACAATTCGAGCAGATGCAGGCCCGCTTGGGCGGTCCCAAGCGCAAACCGGCGCCCATCTTCGAAACTGCCATACGGACGGCGTCCGGCAAGAATCAGATTGTCCTGGGCGTGGACCCGTCGTTGCGGGCCACGGGCTACGGCGTGATCCAGTCGGGCCGGCCCTCGGCGCGGGCGCTGGCGCACGGAACCATCGTCTGTCCGGCGGGCTGGGAACATTCCCGCTGCCTGGCCAGGATCGCCCAAACGCTGCGGCAGGTCGTGGCCCGCCACCGGCCAACGGTGTGCGCCATCGAAGGGCTGTTTTACGCGCAGAACCTGCAAACGGCCTTGATCATGGGGGAAGCCCGCGGCGCGGCGCTGGCGGCCCTGGCCGAAACGGGGTTGGAGATTTTTGAAATCGCCCCGCGCAAAGTCAAACAAGCCATCGTCGGTTACGGCGCGGCGCAAAAATCAGCCGTCGGCAAAATGGTGCAGCGGCTTCTGCAATTGCCCGAACCGCCCGCGCCCGACGCCGCCGACGCCCTGGCCATCGCGCTGGCGCACTTGCAAGCCACGCACCGCTTCGGCCTAGGCGCGCCGAAGAAAATTTAAGCGTGGATTGCCTCTTGAAATCCGGGCGCGGTTTTTGTAGCATGACGGCACAAAAATGAACCGATTGCTGATCGCCCTTTGTTCTCTGGGCCTGGCGCATGTCGCCTTGGGCCAGCCGGCCAAACTGACCGTCACCAGCGACGCGTTTGCATCCGGCCAGCCCATTCCCGTCAAGTACTCCTGCCAGGGAGAGGACCTCTCGCCGCCGCTCAAATGGGCGGGCGCGCCCGCGAAGACGAAGAGTTTCGCCCTGGTTTGCGATGATCCGGATGCCCCAGGCGGAACGTGGGTGCATTGGGTGATCTATAACCAGCCCGCGGACGCTTCTTCGTTGTCGGAGAACACGCCGAAATCCGAAACTCTCCCCAACGGCGCGACCCAAGGCCGGAACAGCTTCCATAATGTTGGATATGGCGGGCCATGTCCGCCCGCCGGCAAGGCGCACCGCTACTTCTTTAAAGTGTACGCGCTGGACGCCGCGCCCGACCTCAAGGGCAAAGCGAGCAAGGAAGAATTGGTCGCAGCCATGCGCGGGCACATCCTGGCGCAAGGCCAATTGATGGGCACGTTTAAACGTCAATAGACGTAAAGTTTGAGCCACAGATGAACACAGATGAACAAAGATAAGAAGGAGTCACCCAACGAGTGCGACACTCTTCTCGGAACAATCTGTGTTGATCTGTGTCAATCTGTGGCTTCGGTTGCTTCTTAAAAGCCAAGTGCCGGACTTGAGATAAACCGAAATGACCACTACTTTTTGGCGAGATAGCGCCAGAGGAGGAAAAAAAGCAGCACTTGCACGGCCACGGGCACGATGGTCCAGAACGCCACTTTGCGGATGATCCGCCAGCGCCGCCGGGCCGGCGTGGATATTTTCAGGCGATTCCGCCGGCCGGACAAGATCACGCGCTCTGGCGACTCCAATTCCGCCTGCATTTCCGCCGCCGTCTGATAACGTTGGGCGGGATTCCGTTCCATGGCGTGGAGCACGATTTCCTCGGCTTGCGGCGAAATCTCGGGATTGAGTTTGCGCGGCGGTTCAGGATCGCCGGCCACGCGGGAGTTCATGATGACCGAAATGTCGTCATCGTTGAAGGCGATCTTTCCGGTGAGCATCTCGTAGAGCATCGCTCCGAGACCGTAGATGTCGGTGCGGCCGTCGCCCCGTTTGCCATCAACACGCTCGGGCGCCGTATAGTGAGGCGTGCCGGGCGCAAACCCGACAAAGGTCTTCACCTACAAAAGGTCCCAACCCAAGAAGTAAAAACACCCCAAGATCGCATTAAAAATGCCTAAAGAGGCAATATCTTGGCCCGGCGCAAAAGTACGCTATACTGGCCCCGTGAGAAAACGGCTTAAATGGATTGGCGGCATGATTGTGCTCGCCGCCATCGCTTTGCAATTTGCAAATCCGTCCCACCAGAATCCACCCGTCCTGCCCGGACACGACCTCTTGGCCACCAACGCGCCGCCCCCGCCCGTGGCCGCGCTCCTGCGCAATTCCTGCTACGACTGCCATTCGTTCGAAACCAAATGGCCCTGGTACAGCTACGTCGCGCCGGTTTCATGGTACGTGGCGCGCGACATCCAGGCTGCCCGCTCCAACATGAACTTTTCCGACTGGCCCCACGACGACCCCAAGCGCTCCCGCAAGCGATGGCGGCATATCGCCGACGCAGTCGAGGACGGCGAAATGCCGCTGCCCAGCTACACCTGGATACACCGCCAGGCGAGGTTGGATGAGCGGCAACGGGCGGAACTGGTCAAATGGGCGGAAGATCAATCGAAGCAATAAGCCGTTGCAAATCAGCCAAGTCTGCGTATTCTGTGGGCTGTTCCCGGCAGCTATGTCTGCCAAAGCAACATGCGACAATTTATAACAATCGCCGCCAACGCCTTTATGGAGTTGATTCGGCAGCCGGTTTTCCTGCTGCTGATGACGCTCTCCTCGTTGTTTGAGGTTTTCCTCTCCTGTGTCAACTATTTCGGCTTCGGAGACGAGCCTAAGTTGGTCAAGAACAGCGCCTTGGCGGTTATGTTCCTGGCCGGCCTGTTCGGGGCCGTCCTCAGCGCCTCGTCTTCGGTTGGGAGGGAAATCCGCAGCGGCACGGCCTTGGCGGTGCTGGCCAAACCAGTGGGGCGCGCCCAATTCCTGCTGGCCAAATACGCCGGTCTGTCCGTTTCCCTGGGCATCCTGACCTTTGTAAATTGCATCGCCGCCCTTCTGGCCACCCGCATGGCTTTCGACGCTTACGGCGACATTGATTATCCCGGGCTGGGAGTCTATTGCGGTTCGATAGTGTTGGCTTATGTCATCGCCGGGTTTACCAATTATTTCCTGCGCCGGCCTTTTGTGTCGGACGCAGTAGTGGCGGTGGTCATCATGTCAGTGGTGGCCTTTGCGGTCTTGCATTACATTCCGCGCGAGGCCGGGAGAATGGGGGCGGATTACAAGGGGATTGATTGGCGGGTCATTCCCGCTTCGGCGTTGATTCTGATGGCTTTGCTCATCCTGGCCGCCCTGGCGCTGGCCTGCTCGACGCGGGTGGACGTGATCCCGACGCTGGCGATATGTTCAGCCTTGTTTTTGATGGGTCTGATGTCGGATTATTTCTGGGGTGAACGGGCCAAGGCCGGTTCCTGGTGGGCGTCCGTTCTTTACGGCGTGACGCCGAACTGGCAATTGTTCTGGCTGGCGGATGCGCTGGAAAGCAAGAGTGCGATTCCGTTAAGCTATCTGGCGCAGGCGTTGGGCTACGCTTGCGCCTATATCGGAGCGATCCTGTCGCTTGCGCTGGTGTTTTTTGAAGATCGTGAATTGAATTGAATTGAACTAAACTTGGTAGATTAGACTCGAATCTGACATGGACCAAAACACGAAAAGAACTGGGTTGATGAACTGGGTCGTTCTGCTGGGCGCGGCCATCGGCATGTGGCTGATATCCAGCTATATCAATTCGGCCGCGGCGGTCATGGGAACCATCCTGACCGGCTTCGGCCTGTTGGTGGCGTTGTTGAGTTATTTCCATATCGGCCTGCTGGAGCGGGAACAGTTCGAGAAAATGGAACTGGAAGAATTAAGCAAATCGCGCGGCAGCGAGTCCCTGTTCGTCACGGCTGCAGCGGACACCTTTCCGGCCAAGCGTTCGCGGGAACAATTTGAGCGGTTTTTCATCCCGACTTGCACTGCGCTGCTCTGCCTGCTGCAAGCCGCCGCCGCCTATTGGCCCTGGAAAAAACTGGCGGCCATGCCGCCCCTGATCACTGACCGGGCGAAACTGGCGATGTCCTTGCTGGGACTGATGGGGCTGATCTTGTTCTTGCTGGGCAAATATTCCAGCGGATTGGCCCGTTTGAAGGGATTGAGGCTGTTGCGTCCGGGCGCGGCCTACATGCAGTTGAGCGCCTACGCCTGCGTGGCCGTGATTGGGGCCATCGCGGCCGTTTTGGGGGGAGTTCCCAAAGTGGATTTGATCGTCGCCCGCGTGCTGTGCGTTGTTTCCGGTTTGGCGGCCGTGGAAACGCTGCTGGCGCTGGTGCTGGAAGGGTATCGCGTCCGCGTTCAAGGGCGGGAAACGCGGCTGTTGTATGAGAGCCGGCTGGTCGGTCTTTTGGGCCAACCGGAGGCGATCATCACCACGGCGGCGCACGCGCTGGATTATCAATTCGGATTCAAGGTTTCGGACACTTGGTTTTACCGGTTTCTGGAGAAGGCGCTGGGCTGGCTGGTCCTGGTGCAATTAGGCATCCTGGTTCTTTCCACTTGCTTTGTCATCATCGAGCCGGGAGACCAGGCGTTGCTGGAATGCTTCGGCAAACCGATGGGAGAAAATGGAGTCATCGGTCCCGGTCTGCATCTCAAACCACCCTGGCCGATCGGTCGAACGATCCCCTATCACACTGAGCGGGTGCAAACTTTTCTTGTTGGCGCTGATCCGGAGCCTACCCAAACCATCGCTTGGACTGTCGCGCACGCCAAAGAGGAGAATTTCCTGGTGGCCAGCCGCGGATTGAATACCGAAGCCCAGACCAACCAGCAGCCCGGTTCGAAAAGCCCTCCGGTCAGTCTGGTCTCCGTCAGCATACCCGTGCAGTACCAAATCACCAATCTTGCGGTATGGGCCTACACAAATGAGGATCCAGTCACACTGCTGACCAACATCGCCGAGCGCGAGGTGATTCAGTACCTGGCCAGCGCGGACTTTGATGACCTGATGTCGCGGGGGCGCGGCGCTGCGGCCGAGGCGTTGCGGCAAAGCATCCAAAGGCAGGCGGACGTGATGAATCTAGGCGCGCGGATCATCCTGGTCGGTTTGGAGGACATTCACCCGCCGACCAAAGTGGCGGAAGTATTTGAGAAGGTGGTGGGGGCGTCGGAAACGCGCGAGGCAAGGATTTTGCAGGCACTGGCCCATCAAATATCCACCAATGCCTGGGCCAAAGGACAAAGTAATAAGATAGTGATGACCGCCGAGGCCGACCGGTATGGGGCCATCACCAACGCGACCGCGCGCGCCCTGCTTTTTTCCAACCAGGCGCTGGCCTATTCGGCCGCTCCCGGGCCTCAAGGCGTATATGAGCAGCAGGCTTTTTTGGCGGCGCTGATGGAAAACAGCGCCGACGACCGCAAATACATCCTTGGCACCACCAACTCCTCGAACATTCTCATTTTTAATCTGGAGGATAAAATCCGCCCGGAATTATTGACCGACAAGTTGCCATCGCCCAATTCCAAATGATATGAAACGAACTCCTCTAACCTTGGCTGTCGCCATTGTGCTTCTGGTCATCTTCGGCTTGATGCTGTTTGTTTATCAGGTGCGTCTTTCCGAAGTGGCCGTCGTTACATTCTTCGGCAAAATCGCCCAAGTTAAAACGACTCCCGGACCCGGCCTGCGCCTGCCTTATCCAATTGAACAGGTCTATGATTTGGATCAGCGCATCCAGAATTTCGAGGTAGGCGACAAATTTGAGGAAATCAAGCTGGCCGACCAAAACATCATCCTCTTGTCCGTCTATGTCGGCTACCAAATTTCCGATCCGACCAACTTTTTCCTCCAGTGGAATTACGGCTCCATTGCCACGGCGGAAAGGTCGCTGGGCGACGTGGTCCGCAGTTGCAAGAACGAAGTGGCCGGGCGGCATGACTTCGCCGATTTCATCTCCGCCGACCCGCGGCAAATGAAATTCACGCAAATCGAGCATGAAATCCTCGCTGAAGTGCAGAAGCGGGTCAATGAAAAGCACTTCGGGGTGGACATCAAATTCGTCCAGATCCAAAAAATTGGGTTGCCCGAGAGCGTGACGCAGAACGTGTTCGACCGCATGACTTCCGACCGGCAATTCTACATCGCCAAGATCCAGTCGGACGGCGAGTTTCAATCCAACAATATCAGATCCGTCGCCGACAGCACGGCGTCCAAGTTGTTATCCGACGCGGATGCCCAGGCCTTGACCATCCGGGGCGAAGGCGAGGCGCAGATGATGGCTTCGCTCGCGGTTCTGCAACAGAACCCAAGCCTGGCTACCTTCAACATGCAGATCGCCGCCATGGAGCAATTCCTGCAAAAGAAAACCACGCTGGTGCTGGATTTGAGCACATCGCCCTTGCAGTGGCTGAAAATGGACGAACCCGCCAAGACGGACAAATGAACCCCCAAGATCCCAACCTGCCGCCCCCGGCTCAGGCCGCGCCGCCCGCCGAAGATGCCGGCTCGCAAGCGCTGGCCGAAGCCTTGCGCAGCAGCTTTGTCATTGTCCAGGTCGTCATGGTGGCGCTGGTGCTGGTCTTTCTCGGCTCCGGTTTTTTCACGGTCGGGCCTGAGGAACAGGCGATCATTTTGCGCATGGGCAAACCGGTGGGAGGCGGGCGGTTGCTTAATCCGGGCGCGCACTGGGCTTGGCCCGCTCCTATTGATGAAGTGGTCAAGCTCCACATAACCTCGCTGACCAATGCCGACTCCTCCGTTGGTTGGTATGAGACGCCGGAAGAGCGAGCCAGGCGCACACCGGACGCGCCGTTGCCGGCGGCTCTCTCAAAGCTCAGTCCGGCCAACAACACATACGCGTTAAGCGCCGACACCAATATCATTCATGTGAGGGCCGTGGCGCAGTACCGAATCACCGAACCTCTGGTTTTTCATTTCGGTTTTTCCGATGCTCCTGTCCTTATTACCAACGCCCTCAATAACGCCTTGCTTCTGGCTGCCAGCGAATTTCGCGTTGATGACATCCTGGGCACCAACCAGGCCGCCTTCCGGGAGCGGGTGCAGCAGCGGGTGCGCGAGTTGATTGACGGGGAACATTTGGGGGTGAGCATTGAGCAGGTGGATGTTCAGCCTTCCCCGCCCCTATATTTGCGGAGCAGGTTCAGCGAAGTTGACCAGACGATGCTTAAACGCGATAAAATGATCAATCAGGCCAATTCTTACGCCACTTCCAACGTGTTTTGGGCGCAAGGCGAGGCTACCAATCGTGTGCTGGTTGCCGACGCCGCGCGCAAACGCAAAGTGGACCTCATGGCCGCCCAGGCGGACACTTTCAAGAAGCTGTTGGCCCAATACGAGCGCGACCCCGAATTGTTCAAGCGCATCCGCCAGATGACTGTTTTGCAGACTATCTATACCAACGCGCAGGATAAAATCATGGTGCCGCCTAATTCGCGTGAATTGCGCTTTCAACTCAACCGCGAGCCGCAGGAACCCTCAGTCAGTAATATCCCCACAACGCCCTAATTGTATGCAAGTAACCTCTCTCTTAAGCCGCCGCGAAGATGAACACGATCCATCGTGCTCCAGTCTCGATCACGATCACCACGAACACGATCACGGTCACGGTCACGATCACGACCATGCCGTTCTGCCGCTGGCGCAAACGCTGATCGGATTGGTCTTTGTCATCAATTCCTTCGTCATCACCTGGGTCTTTTCCGACCGCGCCAACCCCATCGCCGCCGGCAGCGCCATGATCGGCGCCATCATTCTTGGCTACCCGATTGTCTGGACGGCGATCAAGGATTTGCGGCGTGGCCTTCTGACGACCAATGAACTAGTCGCCCTGGCGGTGCTGGCGGCCTTCGGCTCCGCGAACTTTACGGTCGGCGGTTATCAGCAGGCCGGCGTCATCGCCTTCTTCATGTTGATGGGGCAAATTATTGAGACACGCACCGCCGAAGGCGCGCGCGCCTCCATTGAATCCCTCATCAAACTGACGCCGCCCAAAGCCCGACGCGTGACCGCAACCGGTGAGGAGGAAGTCGAAACGAGGTTTCTCGCTGTCGGTGACGTCATCCGCGTTCGCCCGGGCGACAACGTCGCGGCCGACGGCGTGATCCTCAGCGGCCAAGGCTCATTCAACCAGGCCACCATCACCGGGGAATCGTTGCCGGTGGACAAGAAGCCGGGCGACGAGGTTTTCGCCGGGACGCAGAACCTGACCGGCGCGCTGGAGATCAAGGTCACGCGCGCCGGACAGGACACAACTTTAGGCAAGGTGCGCGAATTGATCCTGGCGGCGGAGAGGACGCGGCTGCCCATCATGAGGATCATTGACCAGTACATGGGCTTTTACACGCCGCTGGTGCTGGTCATCGGCGCACTGGTCTGGGCGTTCACCCATGATTTGAGCCGCGTGATTGCCGTCTTCATCGTCAGTTGCCCGTGTGCTTTTATCCTGGCCACTCCCAGCGCGATGGTCGCCGCTCTCTCGGCCGCGGCCCGCCTCGGCATTCTGATCAAGAACGTGGGCGACATCGAGCTGGCGGCGCGCATCAACGCCTTTGTCTTTGACAAAACGGGCACGCTGACCACCGGCAAGCTGGCCGTCAGCCGCCTAGCGCCCCTCGGGGGAACGGCACCCGCTGAATTGCTCCGCATCGCCGCTTCCGCTGAGAAATACAGCAATCATCCCGCCGCCAAGGCCTTGGCGCAATTGGCAGGCGAGGCCGGCGTTCCCCTGTCCGAACCGAAAGACTTCGCCGAAACCGCTGGACGCGGCGTTGGCGCTTCGATTGACGGCGCCAAAATCCTCGTCGGCCGCGCCCAGTGGCTCAAAGACCAGGGAGTCCCGGATGATTTCCTCAAGTCTGTTGATCTGAACGAAACCGAAGGCTTCAGCCTGATCTTTGTCGCCCGCGCCGGTCGTTGCCTCGGCTGGATCGGATTGCAGGACCAAACTCGGGCCGAGGCGCGCGAAGCGCTGGCCGGCTTGAAGGCGGCCGGCGTGCGCCGCATCGCCATGATTTCCGGCGACCGCCAGCCGGTCGCGGCCCGCGTCGCCCGCGAGATCGGATGCGAAGAAGTCCTGGGCGAATGCCTGCCGCAAAATAAAGTTGATTTCGTCCGGCAAACCAAAGCCAAGGGCTACCGCGTCGCGGTCGTCGGCGACGGCGTCAACGACGCGCCGGCCCTGGCGGCCGGGGACCTGGGCATCGCCATGGGCGCGGCCGGGAGCGAAGTGGCCATCCACAGCGCGACCATTGCGTTGATGAACAATGATCTGCGACGATTGCCTTTTCTGGTGCGGCTCTCCCGCCAGACGCGACTGGTCATCAACCAGAATTTTCTCCTGGGCATTCTCTTTGTCATCGGCGGTTTGATTCTGGCCGCGCTCAAATTCATTGACCCCATCGTCGCCGCCGTTCTGCACGTGGTAGGGTCGCTCCTGGTGGTCTTCAACAGCGCCCGGTTGGTGCGGCAAGGTGAGGAGTTGGAACCGCATCTGGCGCCAGCCGCGCCCGAACCGCCGCCCGCGCCCCCGGCGCGGTTGACGCCCGTGGCCGTCACCGCATGAGCGCCGTGGCCGAATCTCCCGCTGTCCAAGCCGCCCCCAAGGCCGGCCAGACCATCGTCGCCGTTCGTGGATTGACCAAAATCTTCAAGGATTTCTGGGGCCGGCCCAAGGCCAAGGCTGTGGATAACGTGGATTTCGAGGTTCGCCGCGGTGAAGTCTTCGGTTTGCTGGGCCCCAACGGCTCCGGCAAATCAACAACCGTGAAAATGTTGCTCGGCTTGCTTTATCCCACTCACGGGCACATCGAGGTTTTCGGCCATTCGCCGCGCCACGTGGCCAGCAAGGCGCACATCGGCTATTTGCCGGAGGAATCCTATCTCTACCGCTTTTTGGATTCGCGCGAGACGCTCGACTTTTTCGGCAACCTCTTTGATCTGCCGCCGGCCCAACGCAAGCAGCGCAACAGCCAACTCCTGGAGATGGTCGGCCTGAGCCAGGTGAGCACGCGGGTCGTGGGCGAGTTCTCCAAAGGCATGCAGCGCCGCATCGGCCTGGCCCAGGCGCTGATCAACGACCCCGATTTGGTGATCCTGGACGAGCCGACCGCCGGCCTGGATCCCATCGGTTGCCGCGAAGTCAAGGACTTGATCCTTGCGCTGGCCCGACGCGGCAAGACGGTCATTCTCAGCAGCCATATCCTGGCCGATGTGGAAGATGTGTGCGACCGGGTCGTTATTTATTATGGCGGCCGTATTCACGCGCAAGGCTCGTTGCGCCAATTACTGGCCAAGCCCGACACCATCCGCATTACCATGCCGGCGCTGGGACGGGAGAGTATGCAGAAGATATTGGACCTCATCCGCCAGGATGTCGCTGCGGACAAGGTCCAGATTGACAATCCGATGCAGAATTTGGAAAGTTATTTTCTGGAAGTGGTGCGCAAAGCCAAGGAATCCATGGCCGAAACCTCCGGCGCGACCTCCGGCAGCCGCGTCGCCGCCTACTTGCGCGGCGATGCCGAGGCCACGCCCGCGGGAGACAAGCTCCTGGAGCGGCTGACCATGGCCCACGCGCCCAAACTCGAAGCGCCTGCCTTTGCCGCCGCGCCGGAGCCAAAGATTGACCAAACTAAATTGGCTTCGCTGGCCAAACCGGTCGAAACGCCGGCCCCGGCCCCATCTCCGACACCCGCGCTGGCCCCCGCCGATCTCAAGCAAGCCAATGAGAAGCTTTCCAGCTTGCTTGGCAAGCCGGACGGAAAATGAACAAAATCGGGACCATCGCGTGGTTGACGTGGAAATCGGCTTTTCGCTACCGCGTGTTTTGGGTGCTCGCCGCCTTGCTGGCGGTGGCGGTGGTGGGACTGCCGCTGGTGCTCAAGACCGACGGCACAGCCAAGGGGTTGGTGCAAATACTTTTGACATATACCTTGAGCGCCACGGCGGCGCTGCTGGGTTTCGCCACACTTTGGCTTTCCTGCGGCGCCCTGGCCCGCGACGTGGAGGAAGGCCAGATGCAGATGGTGGCCGTCAAACCCATCGCCCGCTGGCAAATCTGGCTGGGCAAGTGGCTGGGCCTTCTCTCTCTTGACGCCGTCTTGCTGGCCCTGGCCGGCGCCGCCATTTTCGTCCTTTTGCAATGGCGCGCCGACAGGCTTCCGCCCGACCAGCAAAAAATCCTGCGCGAGGAAATTTTTGTCTCCCGCGGCTCCGTGCGGGAGCCGCGCCCGGACTTCAGCCGGATGGTGGATGCGCAAATGAAAAAAGCGGTCAAGGACCCATCGGCGATTTCCGGCTTCGATCTGGCGGAAATCCGCCGACAGCTCACCGCGAGAATCGAAACAAACTATACAGCCGTGCTGCCCTACCATTCGCGGCTGTTTGGCTTCAACTTGAGCACCTTGAAGGACCGTTTGCACGACATACCATTGCAGTTGCGCGTCAAGTTCCACACCTCCAGCGGCAACCCGGATGTGCAATACGTCACTCTATGGAGGGTCGGCCCGACCAACTCCAACCGGCGGGTTGATTTTCCGGAATCCATGCCGGCGGATTCCTTCCAGGAATTTCCGCTGCCGCCCAATTTGCTGGACGACAGAGGACTGCTCTTCGTCGAGATTGGAAACCCAAACGACGTGGAAATGAATTTCCCGTTGGGGGAAGGAATGGAGTTGCTCTATCCCGAGAGCAGCTTCGGCATCAATTTCATACGCGGCCTTTTGGTGGTTTTTTGCTGGCTGGCTTTGCTGGCTTCCATCGGCCTGTCGGCGGCCAGTTTTCTTTCGTTTCCGGTGGCCGCTTTCATGTCATTGGCCGTGCTCTTGATCGGCTTGTCCAGCACCACCGTGTCCACGGTGGTGGAACAAGGCACGATCACGGGTTTCAACTCCGCCACCAGCTCATACGGCCACTCGGTAGTTGATTATGTGGTAGTGCCCATCTTCACAGTGACGCTCAAGATCATTAATCTGGTGCAGAACTTTTCGCCCATTGACTCTCTCAGCTCCGGGCGCAGCATCACCTGGAGTCAATTGGGACTGGCTGGGGCGCAAATTGTGTTGTTATTGGGCGGCTTCTTCTGCGTGGTGGGCATCATCCTCTTCACCCGCCGCGAACTGGCTGCCGCGCAGGGGAATAGTTGATTTCTTTCTCCCACCGACGGTTCATCGAGGAGCGTGGCCTAAACTGGCAAGGCACGCGCCCATTTCTTCAAGTATTGTCCGTGACGATTTGAGCATTGGTCTGTCATACTTACTATGAGTGTTTTAGGCGAGAATGCCATGCCATTCTTGGCCGCGAGGCGCCAAAGCGCACCTGCGCGTTACGAACCGTGGTTAAAGGCAAGAGGGCCGAGCGATGCGTCTCGCAACGGGCAGCGCCATGGCGGCTTTACGCTTGCGGAACTTTTGGTTGTCATCGCGATAATCGCGTTGCTCGCGGCTCTTTTGCTGCCGGCGCTTTCCGGCTCGAAAGGAGTTGCGCGCAAAGTCAGTTGCGAGAGCAACCTTCGCCAGATGGGCATTGGCATCTCTGAATTTGTCAGTGATTTCAATGAGTATCCGCTGGGTGAAAACCAACGTGGATTCTCTCAAGGACTTTATCCGGAATGTGGCAGTTGCTGGTATGACGCGTTAAATCGTAATTGTTTTCATTTGCCTCCGCTTCAGGAGAACAAGATCGGTTTTATTATACCCCCTATTTCTGGCGTGTGGCATTGTCCCTCAGCACAGCGGCCCGCTGCTTGGGATCAGGACTTTTACAGGAAAGGGTTCCTTTGGGTGGAATATGGCTACAATGAGTATGGCGTGGGAGATCACTTCGATATAAGCCTCGGTCTGGGGCGGATTAAGGGTTCAACCAATCGGCTTGATTACAGGCCAACGCCTGACAAAGATGTGGTTTCGCCAAGCGACATGATCGCAGCAGGAGACGGGATCATTGGCTGGGGCTCAAGCTATCGCGATGGCAGTGACGAAGTCGGAGTGTCGGCGGGGGCCGGCCCGCCTCAACGGATTAATGACACACCACGAGTGCTAAATCGTCACAATGGCTGCGTGAACGTCGTTTTTTGCGACGGTCATGTTGAGTCGCCCAAGGCGGCTTCCCTTTTCAGTTTGACGAATTCCACATCTTTGGCTCGATGGAACAAAGATCATCAGCCTCATCCTGAACTACTCTACTGATATCTCAGACAGAACGGATCAGTTTGCGCGAGAGGGGAGAATCTTCCTGGCCCGTGGCAAGCGGCGTTTCGCTTCACAGATTTTTGTCACGCCGCCCGCCACTGGAAGCATAAGCCATAACCGTCTGGATCTTTCATATACAATTGCTTCATGCCATAGGGCGCGACCGCTGGCTCCTTCACGTCGAAACCCTTTGCGCGAAGGTACGCGTACACGGCGTCCACGTCCGGAGCGCCAAGAAAGAGCCCCGTATCGAGGTGTGCGGCGTCGCGCGCGGGGTCCGGCGCGGGCGGGCGGTAGGGCGCTTCATACATCGTATTCAACATCAATTCAGCCTGGCCCAATCTGAGCCACGCCCAATTGCAATCGTCGGTGCCGGGCGGCGCTTGCGCGACGATTCCAAACCCCAGCACATCGCGGTAGAATGCAAGCGACCTGGGCATATCGAACACTTGGATCAGGGGACAAAGACCTTCAATTTTTGGCATCATGTGCAGACTCCTTAATCACGTCAAACATCTGGTTTGCCAAGTAAATTGGCGTCCATGCCGCGGTAATCCGGGCGAATGCGGAAGGGACCATAGCAAAGTTTCCTGAGAACGGAAGCCGGGCGCAGGTGCCAACTGGCCCAGGTCAGCGGGGAATCCCCATTCATGTCTTTGGCGTCCTTGGCGGCGCCTGCGTCCAGAAGCAATTGAATGGACTCCTCTGTGCCGAAGGCGGCGGCGCGGTGCAGAGGAGTCTCGGCTTTGGTCCGGCAGTCGCGCATGAAACCATCCGTTTCCACGGATGCTTTGGTGACGGAATTGGGATTCGCTCCCGCGGCCAGAAGGACACTGACAACCTGGGTATGGGCAAGACTATCGGCTTTGCATAATGCGGCGTGCAGCGGAGTTTCTCCGGATTCGGGCAGAGGACGGTTCGCGTCCGCGCCATTTTCAATGAGGAACTGGCACAAGCGCCAGTGCCCATGAAAAGCCGCTCCATTGAGATTGAGGTTTTCTCCCAGAGACTTGAGCGACTCACCGTGGGCGAGCAGAAACCGGATGCCACTGACATCGCCGTAATAAGCGCACCACTGGATAAGAGAGACTCCATCCGCGTCCGTTGAAGTGGCGGCATGACCTGCGGAAAAGTAATCAAACACCAAGTCGGTGCGGCCATCGGTGATTCGGTCAAGAATGGATTTGCTCATGTGGATTTTACAGTATTCGGCCAATCAGCCCATAAGTTAAGGCACAGGATTAATTTCATAAATCAAAATCGGCAATTTGCGTTGCTGCCCATCCACCTCTTTGGTGATCACTCCGACACGGCGCGCTCCCAAGTGTTTGTAGAAGCCTTCTGCGTTCGGGTCTGACTCAATCTCCAATTCTCGAAATCCCAAAGCTCTGGTGCGTTCAAGAGCATGGTGAAACAACGAGCGTCCCACACCCCGGCCCATGCAATCGGGCAACACCCACATGTGCAGCAAGTCTAGCCGGCTATCCTTGCGCCCCAGCGCATAAAAACCGACGGTACGACCGGCAACAATCGCCGCATGCGTCTCATGGTTGACGATGAATTCCGGCTGAATAGTCAGTATATCGTGCCAACTTTCGATCCATTGCTCTGGATAACCCCAGTGGCGCTTTGCCGCGAAAGCAATCTCCGTTAGCGTCGCGGCATCCTCGGGTTTGGCTCGCAGGATTTGCACAGGGAGGTTACGCTTGTGATTTCCATTAAGATTCGCAACCAGAAATCGCCACCTTGCCAAGATGTTGAGCTTGCCGCTTGGGGGCGACGGACTGGGCGCGTTCAATTCGAACCTGCTCGTCTGTCAGGTGCGGCGCCAGAAATTCCGGTTTCTCGCGGCGTCCGGCGCGGCGCCAGTCGCGCCACAGACTTTGCGCCACGTCCGCCGCAGCCTGGCCAAGTTCCGTTGTCAAATACTCAAAGAGCCATTCCGCCAGCCGCGCCAGGGCGATGCCGTGCGGCCGGCCGGAGCGCGCGTGCAGCCAATCGCTCCATTTCATAAAGGCCGCGAACGGGGACGCTCCCCCGCTCCACAACAGCGGCGTCGTTTCGATGAAATTGCCGCTGTTGCCAACCAGATCCCAATGGCGCGCAAAGCGCCGCAAGCGCTGCAAGGCGGGAAAATCCAGCAGGCTGTTGCGCAGTATCTCATAGGGCGGATGCGGGCTATAGACCATCTGCCAGGGTTGATCGTGACGGACTATCGGAGTGCCGCGCAGCCGTTTCAAAATGCCGACCTGAATTTCCTGCGGCCTCAGCGCGACCAATCGGTCGAAGCCGACCGCGAAACTTTCCAGGGATTCCCCCGGCAGGCCGGCGATCAAATCGGCGTGAACGTGAACGCCCGTCTGGCGGCGCAGAAAATGGAAGTTCTCCTCCAGCCGCGCATAATCCTGGCGGCGGCTGATGTTCCTGGAAACGGCCTCGTTGAAGGTCTGCACGCCGACCTCGAATTGCAGCGCGCCGGGCGGAAAGCGGGCGATGACCTCGCGCAGGGCCTCCGGCAGCCGGTCCGGGATCATCTCAAAGTGGATGAACAATCCCGGCCGCCAGCGTTCCAGAAAAAATTGCAGGATGGCTTTGCTGGCGGCGATATTCAGGTTGAAAGTGCGATCCACAAATTTGAATTGACTCACTCCGCGCTCCAGCAGCCACCGCATTTCCTCCAGCAGCAACGGGAGCGCAAACTGCCGCACCGGCACGTCCAGCGACGAGAGGCAAAACTCGCAAGTGAACGGACAACCGCGCGACGCCTCCACATAAATGACGCGGTGCGCCACGTCTTCGTCCGTGTACAGATCGTAGGGCAGGACCAATTGCGCCAAGTCCGGCGTCTCCGCGGCCAGGATTTTCCCGACGGGCGGTGTCCCGGCCAGAATCTGCCGGCAGACTTCAGCGAATTTCAAATCGGCCTCTCCCGTGACAACATAGTCGGCCAGACGGACAATTTCCTGTTCCTCGACTTCATAGCTCACCTCCGGCCCGCCGAGAATGACGATGAGTTCCGGTCGGACGCGCTTGAGGGTGGCGACGACTTGGGCGGTTTCCGACGCATTCCAAATATAGACACCCAAGCCGACTATCTTCGGATCGCGCGCCAGGATGGTTTCGACGACATCGGCGGGCCGCTGCTGGAGGTCAAATTCCAGCATGCAGGTCTCGGCGCGCAACGGCCCGAGGTTGGCCAGCAAGTAACGCAACCCGAAGGAGGCGTGGATATACCTGGCGTTCAAGGTGGCGAGAACAATCGTGGCCATCGCTTTACCTTGGATCATTTCGCTTTTTGTGCCAGCCGCTCCTAATCCTAATCCTAATCATACTCCTAATCTCCTTCGTGCAACCGGTAATCCGAATTGGCTTTGGTGAGACCGACGAGCATAGAAACGATCCTGGATTGATTTGGGGAGCTTTTGCAACAATGGTTCCAGCCAAGCGACGAAAGCCAGAGATTCTTGATAAACTTCCAGTTTTTCATGATCGAAGAGGCGATTCATTCGATTAAGATTAGGAGTAGGATTATGATTAGGAGACGGAAGCTATCACCCCAAAAATTGGCGTGGAACCTCTCATACCGCAACCCCTTGCAGGACGATGTAGGCTCCGGATGCCGCGCAGTCTTTTGCGTGATGCTGCTCAGGAATTCGACTTTGACTTTGTCACCGTCGAAATGGCAGGTGACGATGTCCGAGTGCGGCGTTTCGTAGAAGTGCCAGATCATTTCAAAAGTGTTTTCGTCCCGCCACGCGCCGCTGGCGGCGACTTTGCACGGGCGCAAGTCGCCGACGGTGAGTTTCGGCGGAATGCCAGGCATGTTGGATACACCGTCCACCCATTTTCCCAAGCCGCACTGAATCGGGTTCGCCTTGAGCGCCAGCCTGCTCAGCGAGCCTGAGCGCAAGAATCTCCCCCGCGCCAATATCCCGCGTATCATCCGGTTTCGGAAATTTCGCAATGGCCAGTCGCTCGTCTGGCAAGCTCACCACCGCTTTGGGCCGCGCGCCGCCCAGCGGCGAGCCAGCACCCAGAAGAAAACGCAAATCCTGAGCCGTTTCGGTTTCGCTGTGAATAGCATCCATGGCGCGCAACAGAGCGTTGAGCCGCACCAACGGCGGGAGTTTGCCAATCGTCGGCGCGAGAAACGGACTTTCCGCGTTGAGCCGAAAGCGGAGCGCGCCTACCCGTGCCATATCGTCCAGCGCAAGCACATAATCAATGTCGCGATATGGCTTTTGCGCCAAAACCTTCTTGCGCACAGCGCGCTCGATTAAAATCCGTCCCCATCGATCAGGTCCGCAATCCTGAATCGCGCCAAACAATGCCTTGCCATGCTGCACGCCACGTTGCAGTGGCAGCGTAGTCGGATCAATGGCAAAGGCATCATCGCGCCGAAGCCATTCGGGCGCATACTCGAATGAAACTGAAGCGCTGCGCTCGGCGGCGTCTAGCCGTCCGACGAGACAGCCTTCTCCTTGCCAGTCAATATGGACTTCAATGCTCATGAGCTTTTGCGGCGGATGCGTTTTGGCAAACGACGCTCATCCAAACTAAGGCCCAGTTCATCGCTGGCCGGTGCCGCCAGGTTCGCCAGACGGTCGTGCAGGTTAAGAACAAACGCGGCCGTCACCAACGTGCCGAGCGCGACGGTCGGGTCGCCCCGCTCCAACCGCCAGAGAGTGTTGCGAGCGACAAATAATCGCGCCGCCATGTCGCTTGTGGAAATTCCACGCTTCCGCCGCGCAAGAGCAAGGTCGCGTCCCAGCTTGCGAAGCGCGTGAGCGGCGGGCAATGGAATGGAGCTTGTTTTCGCCATGTGTTTAGCGTCCTCTATTGAGGACGCAATGTCGAGGGGCGTCTTTTATACGGAACGTTATTTCGTATCGGAGCGTCTGAGGCAACGATATGCAAAGCTGTTACCGGCCATATGCGGGCCGGCCATCCCTTGCTTCGACAAGAAATTCGCCGGCCGGGCCAATGGGCTAACGAATAAAAAAAATCCCGTCCGAGGGCGAGTGATCAGACAAAATATCGCTTTAAGTCGCCCCCTGCGTCTCGAATCTTTGGCCTTCGGTGATTAGACTCCACCGCACCTGAGGCGGCCAACGCGGGACCGGGAAACGCGCAACGGTTGGTGCATGGCCAGAATAGCTTGGGAACCCGATTAGATTTCGTAAACTCAATTCAATTTCGAAGACTAACTAATTTCGGTACAGCAATTCGGCCTCAACGCCTTCGAAGTGTTCCGCGACCGTTTGCCGGAACCATGGGAAAGAAGGCCTTCCCTTCAAGAAAAACAGATGGCTCGACCGGCTTCGGTGATAATCCGACGAACCAAATCGGCGAATCGGCACACGAAAACGCGGTGCCTTTTCCAGCAGTTCGGCCCAGTGATGCTCCAATTTCTGATCGGCCCTCGTGTACCAGACCTCAGCGGGTTGAGCCACTCCCAGCAAATAATCTATGTGCCAGTGCGGGGTGGCCGTGGACTCCAGGCGGTGACAAATGCGCGCGCGGAGTCCTCCTGCGCCAAAAGCGCTGCCCACGTAGGCGTAATAGCCAGGCACGATGTCGTAAGCGCCCAGGCGCCCGATCTCCAGGCGGTTCATTTGGGCCACGAAGGCGACCAGCACGTAGCCGCATTTTACTTCATTAGTTGCGACGCTACATCCAGCAATTCACCACAGTCCTCCTGACCGAGGAGCAATTGTCCTCTGCAGTTGCAAATCTGCTCCGCATCAAGAGGAACGGCCTCACCCTCGACGACCATCTCCGATCGCTGCGTCACGCAGCCACAGTGCAGATCCAGCCACCTTGGGAAAATGGCGTCAAACATACTTTTGACGTTGGCGCGATGAGCGCTAGCGCGAAGATGACACAATCAAATAGACAGTCAAATATTCATAGGAACAGTAACTCACTCGTCAAAATCGGGCCGCTTTCGCGGTGCAAGTTCAGTTCGGTTTTAGGCGATTATCCAAGGCACCCCGCCGACAAATTCCGGCCGGAGCATGCCGCTCATCTCATGCAACTGGGGGGGCTTGCAGAACCGGAGTCGCGCATCACCATTTGGACCGCATTCGTTTCACGGTGAATGCCTGCCTATACCCGAGCCGCTGGAGAAAGCTCAAGCCACGGGATCAGGTGCGCATTCTTAACGTGTATGCATTCGAGGACAAATTTTCTGATGCAGCAAGCCACACGCGGTCGGCACGGAGGACCCATGCGCAACGATTTTAAGCACCTCATCCGTAAGGTTGCACAGGACTTGCGGGTGCTCTACTTGCTGCCGTTCGTCTTGCTGGTTTGGATCAGTGAGTTTTTGGACCGCCGATTGTGGCGCTCCTGGAACATGAAATCTATGGAGAATTGGCGTCGGTTTCAATGGAGGTGGCCGGCTTACATCATCGCTCTGGTGGGATGGTTTTTTGCCGCCGCCGCTCTCCTTTGTCTGATGCACTTGAGATTGTGGTAAACAACACCCAGAAGCGGCGAACCGGTGCCGCAATGCGAAGTCAATACAAGCGCACCGCTTGAACTCGACCGCCGCCAACTCTCCAGCAGAACTCACGCAATCAACCAGTAGTCAATACCAGTGACGAAACCGAGATACACAAACCAATCCACAGAACGAATCTTGCGACTGGCGAAATCATTTCCCTGCCTGGCACGGAAGCTCGAAGGCTGGCATCCAGCAGAATTCGACCCGGAGCAGTTTCTGGCGCTCACGAACGGATGGTCGCACGGTGAACTCCTGTGCGCCATGTTCATCGTCTGCGTCTGGGACCCGGGCAGCGCCAAACTTCGGGGATGGAAGTTCGATCTTTTTGAATTTACCGGCACGGCAGACCCCGACCATCGAGTGGCCTTGATGCTGTGGCTGGCGTGCCCAAGTTGGTATTGAAAGCCGACTGGATCTTCGTCGGCCAGATCCTTTGGCGGCGTGCCTCAAAAAGTGGCTAGTAAGTGGCTAGTATAGGGAATCTTGAAAAAGGCTTGGATTCACGTAAGTCATTTATATTGCTGGCGCATCCGGCAGGACTTGAACCTGCAACCTTCTGATCCGAAGTCAGAAGCTCTATCCAATTGAGCTACGGATGCGTCGTGGAAATGTTGATTTTGAACAATTTACAGAAGTCCATTTTTCGATGATCGCCCCTGCGGGCACCTGATCAACCAAGAGGATGGTGTGAAAACGGGGACTAAATTCTGTCTTCAAAATGCTCATAAAACCAAAGGAGCATGCCAGAGTACGATCGGGTGTCGCAAGGAAATCAGCGGGATAAACGGCAAGGAATGTCGGTTGGTCCTCGTTTTTTTTGGTTGGCTGAAGCGCGTTCCGCTGGAACGGTGCTCAGACTACCGCAGCGGCTTTTGATGCAGACGCACGTGGGCGGCGGCGATGAAGCCTTTGAATAACGGATGCGGTTGGTCGGGCTTGCTTTGAAATTCGGGGTGAAATTGGCAGGCGATGAAAAAGGGATGGTCGGGCAATTCGATCACCTCCACCAATTTGCCGTCGGGCGACCATCCGCTGAAACAAAATCCGGCCTTGGCGAACGCGTCGTAGTAGTCGTTGTTGAATTCGTAGCGGTGGCGGTGGCGCTCGTTGATGATGAAGGCGCCGTAGAGGCGGTTGGCGTGAGTGCCCATCGTCAGTTGGCAGGCCTGACGCCCCAGGCGCATGGTGCCGCCCTTGTCCGTGATTTTCTTTTGCTCGTCCAGCAGCGCGATGACCGGATGAGGTGTGTCGGGCTGGAATTCGGTGGAATGCGCTCTCTCCAGCTTGAGGACGTTGCGGGCGAATTCAATGGTGGCGACCTGCATGCCCAGACAAAGGCCCAGATAGGGAACTTTTTGTTCGCGGGCATAACGGGCGGCCTCGATCTTGCCTTCGATGCCCCGTTCGCCAAAGCCGCCGGGCACCAGGATGCCGCCCAGCCCCTTCAACATTTTCTCCGCGCCAAATTTTTCGATGGCCTCCGCTTCGACCTTTTCGATTTCCACCCCGCAATCGTTGGCCACGCCGCCGTGGGTGATGGCTTCATAGACCGATTTGTAGGCGTCGTGCAACTCGATGTATTTGCCGACGACGCCGATGCGGACGCGATGGCGCGGCGCCAGCAGCTTGCGGATGATCTCCTGCCAATGGGCCATGTTGGCGGGCGGGGTGTCCAGGTGGAGCAAGCGGCAAACCAGATCATCCACCCGCTCGCGTTGGAGCATGAGCGGCAGTTCGTAGATGGTGTGTTCGACGTCGGTTTCCTCCACCACGGCTTCGTAGGGCACGTTGCAGAAGAGGGAAATTTTTTCGCGCAAATCGCGCCCCAACGGACGCTCGCAGCGGCAGACGAGGATGTGCGGCGTGATGCCGATTTCGCGCAGCTTGGCCACCGATTGCTGGGTCGGCTTGGTCTTCAACTCGCCGGCGGCCTTGATGAAGGGGACGTAGGTGACGTGCAGGAAAATGGCGTTGTTGTAGCCGACGCGCAGGGCAAATTCCCGAATGGCCTCCAGAAACGGCAAACCTTCAATGTCCCCGGTCGTGCCGCCGATCTCGGTGATGATGACATCGGCCTTGCTCTGGTCGGCCAGCAGGTGGATGCGATGTTGAATCTCATCGGTGATGTGGGGAATGACTTGGACGGTTTTGCCCAAATAATCGCCGCGCCGCTCCTTGTCCAGGACGGTTTGGTACACCTGCCCGCTGGTGAGGTTGTTCATGCGGGAGAGCTTGACGTTGGTGAAGCGCTCGTAATGGCCGAGGTCCAGATCGGTTTCCGCGCCGTCGTCCAGGACATAGACCTCGCCATGCTGATAAGGATTCATGGTGCCGGGATCCACGTTGAGGTAGGGATCGAATTTTTGCAGCGAGACCTTCAAGCCGCGGTTTTCGAGCAGCGTGCCGAGCGCGGCCGCGGTCAGCCCCTTGCCGAGGGAACTGACCACGCCGCCTGTGACAAAAATAAATTTCATGAATAAACTCTAACCGCGCCCTTTCTTGAGCAGCCACTCGACGCGTTTGACATCCGCCGGGACATCCACGCCCACGCTGTCATAGCTGACCTTGACCACGGCGATGGCAATGCCATTCTCCAACGCGCGCAACTGCTCCAGCTTCTCGGCCTTTTCCAACGGAGAGACCGGAAACCTCACCAGGCGCAAAAGCGTCTGGCGGCGATAACCGTAAATGCCCAGATGCTTCAAAAACGGAAAAGCCGCCAACTGCTCTGCGCCCGTGGCGGCGTCGCGGACATACGGTATGGTGCGCCGGGAGAAATATAAAGCACGGCCCGCGGCGTTGACAACGACTTTTGTGACGTTCGGATTCTCCCACTCCGCCTCCGTCTGGATCACCGTGGCGGCGGTGGACATTTCCTCTTTGGACAACGCGCCGGCCACCGCGTCAATCACGCGCGGGTCTATCAACGGTTCGTCGCCCTGGATATTGACGATGGCGTCGCAGCGGCAGTTCTGGGCCACTTCGGCGATGCGGTCGGTGCCGGTGGGATGATCGGGGGCAGTCATTTCCGCGCGGCAAAAACCCTGCGCCACTTCCCAGATGCTCGTGTCGTCGGTGGCGACTATGATCTCGCTGAGCGACTTGGCCTTCTGACACTGCTCGACGACGTGCTGGATCAACGGCTTGCCGGCGATCAACGCCAGCGGTTTGCCGGGAAAACGCGTCGAGCCGTAGCGGGCGGGTATGATGCCGAAAATTTTCACGTGGCGCCGAGAATCCACTTGGCCGCGGCGGGCAAATCCTCCACGATCACGGAGGCGGCCAGGCGGCCGGGGTGTTCCTCTTCGAGTTTCCGTCCGTAGCCCGTGCGGACCAGGATGCTCTTTTTGAGGCCGGCATTCCAGCCGCACTCCAGGTCGCTCAACTTATCGCCAATGATGTAGCTGGACGCGAGATCGAGGCCGAATTCATCGCGGGCGTCCAGGAGAAACTGGGGCGAAGGTTTGCGGCCGCGGCTGGGCTGGCCGGGCGCTTCCGGGGCGATATACATTTTCTCAAAGCGCACGCCATCGCGGGCGAAGCATTGCGTCATCCGGTCCTGGACGCGCTCCACATCCCGCATGGTGAAGAATCCCCGGCCCACGCCCGATTGATTGGAAACGACGAAGAGCTTGAAGGCCGCCTTTTGCAGGGAGAGCAAGGCCTCCGCCGCGCCCGCGAAAGGGGCGACGTTGGCCGGGTCCGAGAGATACTCCCTCTCCTCAATGAGAGTCCCGTCCCGGTCCAAAAAAACTGCGCGAGACACGTTCAAGCGGCGTATTAAAGCCAAAGCGCGGCCGGAATTCAATTGGCAAACACATTCCTTTCTTTTTTAGGGCGAAGATAGCGGTCCAGGCGCTGTTCGAAGCCGCCCGGCTTTTCGCCGTAGAGTCTTTGGCCCAGTTTGAAGGCGCGTTCTTGCAGTTTGGCCCGTTTGCGACCAATCCGCCGGGCCAGCGGAGCGAAATCGCCGGCGGGAAAAGCCCGGTGCTCCAGGCGAAGAGAGCGCAGCACCAGGAACAAGTCGTGATTGTCGCCCAGCGCTTCGGTCAGGGCGTCGCTGCTGCGAATCATCCCAGCCAGTTTGGCCGGCCCGAGGCCCTTGATCAACTCCAGGCCGTAGCCGAGGGATTTGGCCTTCTTGCGCCATTCGTGCATGAGGACGGGCGTGGGTGAAGCGCGGGCGGTTTTGAAGGCGGCGCGCCCCTGCTTGTAGATGTATTTAAGACCGGCGGCGAGGTCTTCCGCGGTGGCTTTGCGCAACGGCCGGGAGGCGAGGGTTTGCCGGGAAACGTCCAGCATTGAGCGCACCGTTTTGCGCAGGGCCGGGATGCGCCGGCGGTAGGAGCTTTGCCGGCGCAGCAATTGGCGGCGGACTTGTGCGCCAATAGGGCCGGTCGCGGCCTTGAGTTTGACGAGCGCGCGCAATTGCACGTGAACGTCGCGGATGGGCGAAATTGTCCGGCCGGCGGCGGCGATGCGGCGGTTTTCCGCGCGGAAAAGATTTTTGGGAAAGGCGACTCGCAACGAGCGCAACAAAGCGCGCAATCGTTTCAGAGCCTTGCGGGCGTTATGCACCGCTTCGCCGCGATCGGGGCGGCGCAACTCCGCCATGGCCAGGTCCATTTCCTCCGCGGCGATGCGGCCGAAAGCCGCCGCCAGACTTTCGCCCTTTTCAATGCGGTAGCTCATAGCGGGGCGCGAAGGGCTAAACCGGAACGATGCAGTTAACGAACTGAATTTTGACAGGATTAACAGGATTAACAGGATGGAAAAGAGAATGTGGCATCACAAATAATCCTTCGCGATTGGCGGAGAGTTCCGTGTGCCGTAATTCATCCTGTAAATCCTGTAAATCCTGTCTCAAAATCTTCCTGTCTTGTTCTTCGACTGCATGGAGGCGGCCAAGCCTACGCTTCCTGGCGCGCCCAGGCGTCTGCTTCCAGAATCTGCTCCAGGCGGGGATGGGCGATAACCTTATGACGATCCATCACGCGGCCCACCCGCTCGCTTATCTGAGGAAAGTTGATGGCATGTTGGACAAAGGCGCTGACGGCCACTTCATTGGCCGCGTTGAGGACCGCCGGCAGCGTGCCGCCGATTTCTCCCGCCTTGCGCGCCAGGTCCAAGGCTGGGAATCTCTCGCGGTCCGGCTCTTCGAAGGTCAATTGCCCAAGTTGCGCCAGATTGGTCTGGACCCGCTGGCTGGCCACGCGCGCCGGGTAGGTCAGGGCGTATTGAATGGGCAGGCACATGTCCGGCGTCGAAAGCTGCGCCAGCATCGAGCCATCCACGAACTCCACCATCGAATGCACCACGCTCTGCGGATGCACCAGCACGCGCACCCGCTCCATCTCGATGTCAAATAACCAGCGCGCCTCGATCATTTCCAGGCCTTTGTTGAAAAGCGTGGCGGAATCAATGGTGATTTTCCGGCCCATGACCCAGGAGGGATGCCGCAGGGCGCGCTCGACGGTGATGGCGGCAAATTCCTCCCTGGGCGTGTTGCGAAAGGGGCCGCCGGACGCTGTCAACCATAACGCGCGCACCGACGACGGCGGTTTGCCGTCCAGGCATTGGAAAATGGCCGAATGCTCGCTGTCCACCGCCAGCACGCGCGCGCCGTGTTTCCGCGCCTCGCGCATGACGATTTCCCCGGCCATGACCAGAATTTCCTTGGAGGCGACGGCGATGTCTTTGCCGGCGCGGATGGCGGCCAGCGCGGGTTGCAGCCCGGCGGTGCCGACGATGGCGATGAGCACAATGTCGGCCGCGGGCAGAGTGGCCAGCTTGAGCAAACCTTCCTCGCCCGCATAGACGCGGGTGGCGGCGCCGAGCGCGCTTTCCAGTTCGCCGGCCTTGCGCGGATCGCAAACCGAGATGGCCTCTGGCCGGTGCCGGAGCGTTTGCTTCAGGAGCAATTCGCTGTTGTGGCCGGCCGCCAGCCCGATCAGGCGGATTTGGTCCGGCAAATCCTCGGCCACCTTGAGGGTGCTCGTGCCGATGGAACCGGTGGAACCAAGAAGAACCACTCGTTTCATGTCATTACTTCACGGCAGTGGTGCGCCGGCGTGGAGGCGAAGTCAATCTTTGAGTTGTGCAACCTCATGGTTTTGTGCTTTGCTACAGCGGATGAAATTGCGCACCAAGCTGTCCATTGCCGAATGCCGGTCGCGGCTGGGTTCAGCGACGGACTTGGGGGGGATTGCCTTGTCGTGGGATACCGCGGGGCCGGGCACGGTGGTGGGAGAATTCCGCGGCTCGGCGTTCCGGCTGCACACCCCGAAATACTACCAAAATGCCTTCACCCCGTTTTTCTACGGGGGACTGTCGTCAGTGGACGGAGGAACCGTGTTGGAGGGAACGTTTCGTCTGCATCCGTTGGTCAGGCTCTTCATGGTCTTTTGGTTCGCCTTTCTCCTTATTTTCGGCCTGGCCGCGATTATCGTGCCTGCGGCGAAACACCCTGCCAGCGGCATTGACCGGCGCTGGTACTTCGCGGGGTTGGCCCTGCTGGCCATCGTGGGCGTCGGATTGGTCCAGGTCGGCAAAAGGCTCGGAACCGGCGAACAGGAGGTCATCCGTTCCTTCCTCAAGAACACACTGGAAGCGGAGGACCTATAGACTGACTTGAGCTCGGGGTGAAGCTCGTCCCAGCGATTAGCGTTGCTTAGCCGCATCCATGCAGTCGAAGAACACCACAGGGAGATTTTGAGACAGGATTAACAGGATGAAGCACAGCACACGGAGATCTCTCCAAACGGTGAGGGATTATTGCTGACGCCACATCCTCTTTTCCATCCTGTAAATCCTGTTAATCCTGTCAAAATTCAGTTCTTTAACTGCATCGTTGGTTTAGGCTTGTTCTGCTCGACGAATAAAGAGCGATTCGTTATGATTCTATTATGGTTGCCGCAAAAACTGCGAGAAAGCGCGGGTCAAGCCGTAAGTCCATAGTGCGCACGGATACGTGGACACAACGTTGGGGGCGGCGGCTGGCGGCGGACGTGCAATTCGTCCTCGCCCGGCATCCGGAGGCGGACCCTGAAGTCGTGCGCTTAACGTTGATTTCCCTGCAATCGCCCCCGTTGGAGAGATTAAATCGGAGTTTGCGCCGTGGCCGAGGTTTTGCCGCTTTCAGAAGGTGAACTCCGACTCTTGGAGGCTTTGCTGCGCCACCATGTGCGATTCATGGTCGTCGGCTTGTCCGCCGCCTCCCTGCAAGGCTAGCGATACTTGATCAAATTGGCCGTAATCCTTTTGCTGGTCAACGGCGTCACCCCATACACCCCGGGCGCCGCCCATGCCACCGAACCGGTCCGAACCACCGATTCGCTCACAAGCAATATCGCGTCGGCATGTTGTTCGCGGGCGGCTTTGGCCAGGTTGTCTTCGTTGTCGGTGTTGACTCCGCCCAGCACCACATAGGGCCTGGACGGGAATTGTCCTGGAGAAAACAAGGGCACGTTGTCAACCAGCCGGACGTAACCACCAGGCCCGGTGGTCCAATTCTGCTGTTGGCCGAGATAAGGCGAGAAGTTGTAACCGGGGCCGCAGCCGCAAAGGCACAGCGCCAGTGAAATAGGGAGCAAACTTAATATCGTTTTCACATTACCCAATACGGGCGATCCTCCAAAATCTTGCATGGAACCAAGCAGCAAACGCAATTTCGTTTTCATCCTGTACGATTAACCCAGGCGCCGTCTTTGCGCAAGAGGGCTGTTGCTATCCCGAAGTTTTAACTTGCCCCGCCGCCGCGCTGCGGTGCAATATCCCGAATTCACTCATTTCTGACAAAACTTTTTCACCACGAAGAGCACGAAGAGCGCGAAGTCTTGATTATGACAAATTGTACGATTTTTCTTCGTGATCTTCGTGTCCTTCGTGGTGAAAATTGAGTTGTGGCTCTGCCGCGCTGTGTAAATCGTCAATCGCAATTCGACATCATGTCCGCCAAACTCAAAGTCGCAGTCATCGGAGTCGGTTCCCTGGGGAAGGAACACGCCCGCATTTATGCCGACCTCGCCGCCGCCGGCCAAATCGTCTTCGCCGGAATTTATGATGTCGCCGCTCCCCAGGGGGCAAAAATCGCCGGCAAATTGGGCGTTCCGTGTTTTGGCACATTGGAAGAGGCCCTGGCTGGCGCCGAGGCTTTCAGCATCGTTACGCCCACGAACACGCATTTCGATCTGGCCCGCCGCTTCATCGCCGCCGGCAAGCACGTGCTGGTGGAAAAGCCGATGACCAACAACGCCGCCCAGGCAGCCGAATTGGTGCAATTGGCCCGGGAGCATAAGGCCGTCCTCCAAGCCGGCCACGTCGAACGTTTCAACCCTGTCTTCGCTTACCTGGAGAAAGTCGCCACCGATCCCCGCTTCATCGAGACCCATCGCCTGTCTCCCTACCCCAGTCGCAGCACCGACATCGGCGTCGTGCTCGACTTGATGATTCACGATCTTGACGTCGTGCTCGGATTCGTGCGCTCGCCGGTGGCCAGTGTTGATGCCGTTGGCATACCCGTTCTGAGCCAATCCGAAGATATCGCCAACGCGCGGCTGAGGTTCGCCAACGGTTGCGTGGCCAATCTGACCGTCAGCCGCGTCAGCCCTGAACGGATGCGCAAAATCCGCGTTTTTAGCCGCGGAGAAGTCACCAGCTACGTGTCGCTGGATTACCGCGCGCAGGAAGGCTTTATTTACCGCGTGGCGCGCGAGGGCGAAGCAGAGTCTTCGCTTTTGAAAAAACTGCTGCGCGGCAAGGACTCCGCCATCGTCAGCGAATTTGCCGGGCGCAAGATCGTGCGCGAGCCGGTGCCGATCGAGAAAGACGAACCGCTCAAGCTGGAATTGCGCCATTTCATCGAGTGCGTCCAGTCCCGGCAAACGCCCAAAGTCAGCGGCGCCTCGGCCCAGCGCGCCCTGGACCTGGCTTTTGAAATCACGCGCCAGATTCAAGCCGGCCAGTCGGCCCTGTAGCGGCTTATGGGCGGCTTGCTTCTCATCCTTCCCATTGTGGCCTTCGACCTCTGGCTGGCCTGCACCACCGGCCAGCGGCAACTGGCCGAATGGAAGGCGCAAAAGAACTGGCGGCATCTGGCCGCCGCCGCCGCCGCCGGCCTGCTGCTGGCGGTCTGGCTCGCTTTCTTCGTCCAATACAGCAGCGGCGACAGGCTCCGCGTCCAGGGCTTCCCCATTCCCGTGGCGTTCCTTCATCTTGACGAAAACACGTGGACGCGCACCACGCCGCCCCCGCCGCTGCCCGTACTGGGGGCGGCGGCCAATTTTTTGACCGGCCTGGCCGCGCCGTTCATTCCTTTCAAAATCGCGGAGTTCCTCAAGAAGGTGAAAGCCGAATTGAAATGAACCTGAGGACCATCATGGTGGTCGCCGGGGATCCCAGCGGCGACGCCATTGCCGCCGATCTGGTGCGGGTGCTGGCCGCGGCGCTGCCCTCGGCGCGGTTCATCGGCGCCGGCGGGCCGCGCATGGCCGGGGCGGGCGTCGCGAATTCCTTCGACTTGACGGCAGACGCGGTGATCGGTTTGAGTGACGTTTTGCGAAAGCTCCCGCGCTTCCTCCGCCACAAGCGGCAACTCACGCAACTGGCCACAGAACAAAAACCGGAGTTGATCGTCTTGGTTGATTTCAGCGGCTTCAACAGCCGGCTGGTCCGCGCCATCCGCCGCCGGGCGGGGGCCGCGTGGCGGCCCAAAATCGTGCAATACGTCTCGCCGCAGGTCTGGGCCTCGCGTCCGGGCCGCGCCGCCCAATTGGCGCGAGACTTCGACCTGTTACTCTGCCTGTTTCCGTTTGAAAAAGAATGGTATGCGCGGCGTTTCCCCGCATTGCGCGTCGAGTTCACCGGGCATCCGATGTTTGATAGATACCCCGCGCCTGTCCGAAAAACGGGACAGGTCCCGGTCGTCGTCCTGCTGCCCGGCAGCCGTCGCGCCGAACTCAGGCGTCATCTCCCCGTCATCCTGGGGGCCGCCCGGCTGATTGCCGCCCGGCAACCGGCCCGATTCAAACTCGTGGCCCCCAATGAAGAAATGGCCGCTCTGGTGCGCGCGTTCCCGGCTGGCGCCGGGCCAGAGATCGAGATTCAGATCGGTCAATTGGAGGAGGCCTTGGCCGAAGCCACCGTGGCCATTGCCTCCACCGGCACGGTGACATTAGAGTGCGCTTATTGGGGCGTCCCCACCGTCGCGCTGTATAAGACTTCGGTTTGGACTTATTTGATAGCCCGCCAATTGGTCACGGTGAAATATCTTGCGATGCCGAACCTTCTGGCCAACGAGGCGCTCTATCCCGAATTCATCCAGCATCAGGCGACCGCCGCCAAAATAGCGGGGGCCGCGTTGGAGTTGCTTGCTGACCCGGCCCGGCGCGCGGAGACCCAATCCAAGCTGGCTCGCGTCATCTCGACATTAGGCGGTCCAGGCGCGGCCCAACGAGCTGCCGCCGCCATTTTGAAGTTGACTAAAGACGAGGAGAGCAAACCTCGCGTGGCTTGAGAACCGGCGGCTTGGGCATACTCTACGCCGAAACCGTGATACTCTGTGTTCCTACAAACTCAGCATCCAAATCAGGTTCGCCGTCCTCCAAAAGCATCTCAATCACCTCGCGCAAATTGCGCTGCAACTCGTCCAGAGTCTCCCCTTGGGAGTGTGCTCCGGCAAAACCCGGCACGTAGCCAACATAATACCCCGTATCATGGCATCGCTCGACCACGGCTGTATAAGCTTTCATGGAGTCAAAAGATAACCTGACGCAGACTCCAAGTTAAAGCATCGCCGTCTTGACTCATTGTCGCCTGTTTTTGCCGTTGGTCTGTCTCCTCCGTGCAATGCTTCTGTCGAGTTTGTCCAGCAAAGCCAGGCCGCGCTTTAGGTTGCCGCGCTTCGACCGGGCCAAAAAGCGTGTTTCCGCGTCAAATTGTGCGAGCGCCATGCTGGCCCATTCCGTCAACCAGCTTGTTAAGGCTTACGCCCGCGCGTTCGGCCAACAGGCGCAAGCGCTGGTGCTTTAAATCAGGAATGCGAATCGTCATTCTTTTTTCGGACCGCCTTCGATCATTTTTTTGAAATCCGCCACCAGCGACTTGACCCATGCTTTTGGTCCCGTCATACGAACAAACACGTTGCCATCGTCGGATTCAAGGATGGCTCCTATTAGCGCATAACCGGGCATCGGTGTCGTTGGACCGCCGGGCATGCCGCTTTTGTAAGTCCCTTCCGCCTGGACATAAGTCAGCTTGGTTTTGCCGACGGTCACGTGCTCAACCTTGGCGTTGATCTTGTCGCTCGGCTCGGCGAACAGTCCCAGCCAGCGGTCCACATTAGCCTGCACTGTCCCGGCGCCCCCTGTCCCGAAATGATAGAACGCCACGTCAGCGCTCGCCGTGGACGCAGCATCGGTTACCTTCAACTGCGCCTTGCGCATTTTGGAGGTGGTCTCGACCCATTCCCATTTCGCGGGCCGTGTAAAGGTGAATTCCCCGACCGGGAAAGTGGCATGTTCGTCAGCGCGCAGGCCGCTGATGGAACCCAATAAAACAGTCAGCCAGAATAAGCGTGGCAGAAGGGCAGCGTTATAATTCATAATACGGCCAGAGTAGCCGAACGATTTCTCGCTGTAAAACAGATAAAGCAGAGTCAACGCGTTGTTGTCCACACCAGGGCACATAATCCTCAGCATCCCGCCGCTTCGCGGACGCGCTCCAGGATGACATCGGCAAGATGAGGCTCGCTGCCGATGCTGGCGGTGTACCAGATTCTCTTGCCTTCACGCTCAGTCGGGTTGCGCCAGGTCGGCTGGCCTTGTTGCATTCGCTCGCGCACGACGCGTTCGGGCATGCCGAGCATGACCGGGATGTCTTCGTAAGAGTGCAGGCCGTCGCTGATAAAGAAGGGGACCATCACAATATTTTTGACGGTGGCCAGGCGGCAACAATCGCCGATGCGCGGGTCTTCTTCCATGAAAACGGCATGGACTTCCGGGTAAAGCCGGCGGCTGCGGATCAGTTCCACCTGCTGCTCGATGGCTTTGCGCGAGTTCTCGTTGTTGCCGGTGCCGTGGCCGGCGATGAACAGGGCGGTGTCGGACGGCTTGGGTGCGCGCGGGAAGGGGAATTTCTCCACGATGCCGCGCGCGCGGGCCAGCAAAACTTCCGTCATGCTGGGGTGCGTGCCGACGGGGCCGCAATAGTGGAGCGTCTGGCCGCCGCGCTGTTGCCGGCGGGCAAAGGCCGTTTCGCCCGGACGGCAAAAGCCCAGTTCGCGGGGGATGACTTCCTCGGTGAAGTAGCCATCGCTGATGAACAGGGGAACGATGAACACACGAGGGGCGAACACGCCGCGCAAAACCTGCCAGACGTACGGCTCCTGCTTCCAAAAGGCTTCCCGCACTTGCGCGAAGAGGTTGCGCCGGCGCAATTCATCGGCGTGCTGGCAAGCCGGCGTGGCGGAGTCGGCGTTGAGCGTCGAGCCGTGGCCGACGAGCACCAGGGCGGCATCTGCAAAGTTGTCACTCACATTTTAGATTCTTAAACTCGAAATCTCGTCAATTTATCTCTCAAATATTCAGGGACTTGCGGCGCTCGCCCCTCCCGAAATCGCCTCGGGAGGGCGGAGCGCCGCGACGCCCAAATTTCAAATATCTTTGGCTAGGATTAGGGCAACACTAAAAAACCACTTGCGCACAAGGGGCGCTTCACTCTATATTGCGCGTCCTTTCGAAAGAAAAGGACTAATATGCGACGCGCCAAAGGCATCAAGACGAAGAAAGCGGTGGCCAAGCGGTTCAAAATAACCGCCACAGGCAAGGTCATGCGCACGCGCGCAGGCAAACGGCACTTGTTGCAAACCAAAAAGCCCAAGCGCCGCCGGAGCCTGGGCGCCGCCACGCTCATTGATCCGACCGATGCCTATCGCATTTTGCAGAATTTACCCTTCAGCCACTAACCAACCCGCCTCTTAACACTATGCGTGTCACCAATTCACCCGCCTCCCGCAAGCGCCGCATTCGCGTCATCAAAGCCGCCAAGGGCTTTCGCATGCGCCGCTCCAAATTGTATCGTTACGCCTCCGACGCGCTCGATCACGGCATGCAATACGCCTACCGCGACCGCAAAACCAAGAAGCGGAACTTCCGGGCGCTCTGGCAGGTGCGCATCAACGCTTCCGCCCGCGCCGCCGGCATCACTTACAGCCGTTTGATGGAGGGCCTCAAAGCCGCCAAGTGCGCCTTAAACCGGAAAATGATCGCCGACCTGGCCGCCCGCGACGCCGCCGCCTTTGGCGAATTGGTGCAATTGGCCCAAAACGCGCTCAAGGCCAAGGCCGCCGCACCGCAATAAATCCCGCCAATCGGCGATGCCAGGGACTGTCCCGAAACGCCATGGACATCGAACCGCTCAAGCAAGCCGCGCTGGCCGAATTCAAAGCAGCGCCCGATTTGGCGGCGCTGGACCAGGCCAAAGGGTCCTGGGTTGGCCCGCATGGAAAATTCACCGCGGTGATGAAGCAATTGGGCGCGTTGCCCAAGGAGGAACGTCCCGCCGCCGGCAAACTCATCAACCAGGCCAAGGCTGATTTGGACGCCGCCATTTCCGATCGCCGTTCAGAACTGGAACTCAAAGCCGCGTTGCCGAAGGAAGCGGCCGATTTCACTTTGCCGGGGCGGCGCCGCCCGTTGGGCAAGCTCCATCCGCTGACGCAGGTGACAGAAGACATTGTGCGCAGCTTCCGCAAGATCGGTTTTGCCGTCGCCGACGGGCCGGAAGTGGAGGACGAATATCACTGCTTCGACGCCCTGAACACGCCCGCGGACCATCCTGCGCGCGATTTGCAGGACACATTTTATTTGCAAACGAGCCAGCGGCTGCTGCTGCGCACGCATACTTCGTCCGTGCAAATCCGCGTGATGGAAAAGCAGCGTCCGCCCGTGCGCATCATCGTGCCGGGGCGGGTGTATCGCCGGGACAATCCCGACGCCACGCACAACCCGACGTTTCACCAGATTGAGGGCCTCTACGTGGACCGCAAGGTGACGGTGGGCGATTTGAAAGGGACGGTGGAATTTGTTTTCAAAGAGTTGCTGGGGGACGACACGAAAATCCGTTTTCGGCCCCACTATTTTTCCTACACCGAGCCGAGCTTCGAGATTGATTTCTCCAGTCCGCTGACGCGGAGAATGGGCAAGGAATGGCTGGAGATTGCCGGTTGCGGGATGGTGCATCCGCAGGTTTTTGAGCAAGTCCGATACGATCCGGAGGAGTGGAGCGGCTGGGCGTTCGGCTTCGGCATCGAGCGGGTGGCGATGATCCGTTACAACATCACCGACATCCGTTTGTTCTACGAGAACGACGTGCGGTTCCTGCGGCAGTTTTAGCGCGCTGCCCGTATGCGTGGCGTTGGGAATTAACGCAAAGTCGCAAAGACGCCAAGACGCAAAGGTTGCAGAAGGAAATGGTGCCCGACAGATAAAAGCTTATATCTCCCCGAATTCGGGCGGCCGGTTGGGCGAGGGGAAGCCTGCTGCCTCGGCCTTGGCCAAGCGATTAAGCTTGAGCGTGGCCGGTTCCATGCCGAACGTTCTACGCGGTGCGGGAAGAAAACGATATATACGCGATTATCAAGACCCGTTTAGGGCCTTGGCCAGGGGCGTTGTCCGTATTGCGCCGACCAAGGCCCGTCGGCTTGGATGCCTTGATTCCAAGGGCAATTTCATGTCTGAGCAAATCGGCGGGGAACCGTCTCGGCCTCTAAACTGGCCTTCTTTGCACGGTCAACCTCATCTCGGGTGAGGATACTGCGGCTTGAAGCTTCGGCGCAGAAAATCCCGATGTGGTCGGCCAGTATCGCGTGAAAAGCAGCAAGTGTCTGGGGCAGAGAATCAGACGGGTTGCTGTTGTACACCATTAAATTGTCTCGTCCCAGTGAATATCCTTTTTGGAGGGCACGATATGTTCGGTGGGTGAATTTTGAAAGCTGGCCGTAATAATCGGCGCGTTGGGCAGCGGCCTTCTTTCCGAGCGTTTTCCGAATATAATCTCTGTAGATTCTGTGGGGGATCACCTTGTCTTCAAACCATTTTTGGAGGTCCCTTTTCGCTACGGGCGAATCGGAGTGGAAATAGGCGGCAAGGTCAAGGGTTTCAATTGTATCGCGGAACAAACGACCAGCGATCCTGTGGTGTTTTAAGGTGAGCGATTTCAGGCAGTCGCGGAGAGAATCCAAGGCGTCAATTTGAAGCATCCAAATCGCTTTTCGCAGTGACTTGTCGTCACGAGGAAAGACCATGCTCAAACCCTCGTAATATGCAAAGAGGGAATTCAAGAGGTTAAGCGCCTCCCGCACGAACTGCTCTTGGGCGGCGTACTCGTACGGATTACGGTACGCCTCCTCGGGGTGGCGGTTCCAGACGATGCTCGGCATGGGACGTATTTTAGAGATGCGTCCAGATTTATGCAATTCGCTTTTCAAGATGGCGGTCCGCCTGACCGCCACGATGACCAGAGGCGGTGACAATAAAATGGTCAGTACTGGGAAATGGTAATCGTTGCTTTTTGTGCCAATTTCCGAGGACTCTTTGCCCTGGGATTATACTCCGGGCGAGATTGGTGAAATTTCCAGTCGGTACATGCCAAAGAACTCTTTGGGCAACTCTGAGCTATTCCAACTAGGCTCCATTAAAACTTCATAGCCTTTCATTCGCTGCGTAGGTTGTCCAAGCCCGTAAGATGGATGTAGTCCCCATACCATTCCGAGACCGTCTTGCACTTGGCCAGCCTTGAGCGAAATCCAAATTGCCTCCTCACGATTCGGCCCATTTGGGGTCGGAACATTAGCGAGAATTCTAATGTCTTTCAATGCTGTGACTTTGTATGGCATGGGGTGTATAGAATCCTAAATGCTGCCGAACTGCAAGATTGAAAGTGCAAACCATTGTCGGACTTCCCGAGGACCCTTTACCCTCTCAAAGTAGTTCTTCGCGTTGGAAATATCCGAATTCGGGCACCGCCGACTGAATTCTAGCATGAGTGAAGTTGACGCTAACGGCCGCTTCCTACTGAATTCTCGCTCCTTTTGCCAGATTGCATCGTTGACAGAGCAACTCAAGATTTTGCGCTGCGTCGCTGCCACCCTTAGAGACTGGAATGATATGGTCGAGATGAAGCCGTTCACGGCTACCGCATTTTTTGCACCTAGCGCCGTCTCTCTGCCAGACTTCTATTCGGACTTCGCTGGGAATCTGCCGCCGCTCGTAATTTGGTTCGCGTTCGGCAATTTGCATCGCGGCCAAAAGGCGTTCATTGCTTTCGCGCCGTTCGGCCATGGTTTTATCCCACCAAGAGGGCGGCTGCGCTGGTATCTCGGCTAGATAATTCTGGAATTCCTGGACGCGCTCGTAACTCTCCTCCCTTTGTTCCTGAGTCATCTTGGCGGTGAGCTCGTCGCAATGCTCTTGGGCACCCTCGAATCCGCCTGTGGCCGCTAAGCTCATCCACTTATAAGCCTCTACGTAATCCCGTTGAACGACTTCGCCCACGCAGTACGAACGACCGACATTATTCTGAGCGCCATAATGCCCTTTCTCAGCCGCCTTGAGCCACCAAGCAAACGCCTGCAAAGGATCTTGGGACACTGCATGCCTAAAGTGGTACATGCATCCAAGATAATACTGGGCGTCGGCATCCCCTTCCTTCGCTGCTCGGTAAAGCCATCGCGCCGCCTCTGTGGCGTCGTGCTTTCGGGCAATGCCGAACCAATATGCGATACCCAAAAGCCCCATAGATTTGGCGTCGCCACGGCTCGCGCCCTTCAATGCCAAAGTGACGAAATCTACTCGTGAATCAGGGTTGCCAAGGACTGCACCTGGAACCATCAAATGGCGTACGCCCTCGCTCGTCGCAAATGAAATTTCAGTGTTCGCTCGACAGTGAGGACAAGGAATGGTTTGTACTTCTGTTGGGTCAAGCCGGGTCCCGTCAACTTCGATGTGACCTTCGCAGTGCTGGCAGGCGCATTTTACATAATTTAGAGTCGTTTCGTTCAAGCGCTAATTCTATTGAGGCGATATTCTGCACAGGATTGATCTTGGAATCGAGGGAAAAGTCAGGTGGGTGCATGGGGGTGGCCATAAAAGGATTCAGTTCTTGATATCGGCATCTCTTTTCCTTTCAGCCATCGGCCGAACGAAGGCTTTTGCCAGAGGAATTATTGTCAGAGCAATAAAGCCGGAAACTCTTCCTGCCATTCCTCCCCCGAACACTTTCGGGGTTCCTCTGCCAATTCCGAGTCGTTTTTAAACATCACAACGGCAGCAACTTACAAATGTCGTAGCTTAACGATGGCTCTTTTTGGCGGAAAAAAGGCTCTCCTTGGCAGAAAAAGAGGGGTCTGTCGGAAAATATTTCACACTTTTTTTTGCGGTTTTTCGGGTTTTTGGGATTTTGCGCGTTGCAAGCCGTTGTGCTTCAAGGACAAGCCGCGATCAAACCCCTCCCAAAAAAATCGTGCCTAAAAACCTACGGTAGGTTTTTCGTTTTTTTCCGTTTATGACATAATCGGCCCATGAATAGTGAAAATACTATTGAACTTAGCCGGAACGATTCAGACGGATCTGGGAGCGCGACCGTCTCGGTCGCCCTGGTCGGCGTCTCGCCGGCCAGTCCTACGATGATTCTGCCACCACTATTAGGTGCGGGACCGAAGGACGGGAGGGTTTTCGGCGAGACGCCGAAAATGGCGGTCGAGACGACCGCGCTCCCCAAAGCAACTTCACCGTTCCGGCTTACAAAAGCTGCTCACGCCGGAACAGAACGAGGAGGAAATAGAGAGGAGGCGCGTCAGGGAAATCCTCGGGATCCCTGATGCGCTTTGAGGTTAATATAGGCAAATGCAGGTAAATATAAGTAAATCGCACCAAATATAACCAAAAAATTTTATTTTTTTTTAGTAGTGCCTCAGTGACGGCGGGAAAACGGGCCAACCGAATTCGCGCATTTCTGCCAAGACGTTTTCACCACGAAGAGCACGAAGGACACGAAGTCTTGAATATGAATAATTGTACGCCTTTTCTTCGTGAACTTCGTGTCCTTCGTGGTGAAAACTGGGTTGCGGCTGCCCGCGCTGCGCCTTGGCGTCTTTGCGCCCTTGCGTTGAAGTTCTTGCGGTTTTGCCGAATCGTTGACCTATTTCACACCCTTAACGCAATGTGCTCCAGCAGCGCCGCGAATTCGATTTTCTGCAACTGTCGCAGAAATGGCTCATCTTCCGTCGCGCGCAATCGCGCGCGCTGGCAAGCGTCAATGAACGCGAACGGGTCCCACTCCTGCCTTGGATTGATCCGGGCCAATAGCCGCTTCTCCGCATCGGACGCCGCCATCGCCACGGCACGTTGCGCAATGACGGCAAACGCGGCGTGCCGCCCGAGACGATGGAACCAATACTTGGCGTTGCCAAAGTCCGGCTCCCGCCGGTGCATGATGCCGTGAATGTAGCTGCCCTCGGCCGTGTGAATGTTCTGCGCGATGTCGTGCGCCTCGCCCAAGTGATCGTGCCAAAGAAACAGCAGCGCCCGCAACAGGTCCTTCCGCTCCGCCGGATATGGGCCGCGCTCAAAGAGCGGAGCCAGAGCGCGCTCCAGTTCCGCGACGGATTTCCGGCCGGGGCGGGTTTCGGGACCAAGCGAAGCCGGTTCCTTTGTCTCGATTAATTCTCGAAATTCCGTTGGCTTTGCCTGACTCATTTTGTCACCCGTCTGGTCATGGCCAAGCCGTCGCGAATGAGCTTGCCGGCGGCGGCCTCGGATTTGGCCTCGGCGTAAATGCGCAGGATCGGCTCGGTGCCGGAACCCCGCAACATCAGCCAGGCGCCATCCTGGGCCACGAACTTCACGCCGTCGTAGGATTTGATATCGGCCAGGGGCGAGCCGTCCAGCTTTTGCGGCGGATGGCTCTTGCAAAACTCCATCAAAGCGGCCCGTTTCTCCAAAGGGAAATGTGTGTCCAGCCGCGCGTAGTGGTGCGGGCCAAACTGCTTTTCCAAACGACGCAGCAATTGATTGACCGGCGCGCGTTCCGTGGCCAGCAGTTCCAGCAGCATCATGCCTGCGGCGATGCCGTCGCGTTCGGGCATCAATTCGGGAAAGCCGATGCCGCCGCTTTCCTCGAACCCGAGCAAGACGTTTCCCTTGAGCATCTCCGCGCAGATATATTTGAAGCCGACGCCTGTTTCCACCAATTCCAACCCGTAATGCGCGCACATTTTATCCACCATCGAGGTCGTCGTCAGGGCCTTGATCACGCGCCCGGTGGCCTGGCGGTTGACGACGAAATGATGCAGCAACAGGCATATAATCTGGTGCGTCGTCAGCGGATGGCCGCGCCCGTCCATGCCACCGACCCTGTCCGCGTCTCCGTCGGTCACCAGACAGAGGTCGTGCGGATGCCGGCGCAGCCAGGCGGCGCTGCGGGCGTAATTGGCGGCGATCGGTTCGGGGTTGATGCCGCCAAAATTGGGATCATGCGCGCCATTCAGAGTCGTCACGCGGCAAGTGGTGTCGCGGAGCAGTTGGTCGAAGCAACCCGCGCCGACCCCGAAGAGGGCCTCATGGGCGAAGCGCAATTTCGACCGGGCGATCAGTTTGAAATTGACCAGCTTCTTGATGGCCTGGAAATGGGCCGGGCGCAGGTCCTCCAGCACGATCTGGCCGGCGCCGCCGCCCGGCGCGGGCGTCTGGGTCTGGTCCAGCCGACTTTCCACCTCCTGGCAGAGCGAAGATTCGGCCGAGCCGCCGTAATGGGCCTTGATTTTATAGCCGTTGAAAATGGGCGGATTATGGCTGGCGGTGATCATGACGCCGCCGGCCGCTTTCCTTTGTTTGACAGCATACGAAACGGACGGAGTGGGCACCGGGCAAACGGAGAGGACGGTTTGAAATCCATTGGCGGCGAAGACCTCGGCCGCGCGGCGTCCGAATTGGTCGGAAAGAAAGCGGCGGTCATAACCGACGATGATTGTTTTGTTGGAGCCGGGAGGTTGTTGGGCCGTCCACGTGGCGACGGTGGCTTGGGCGGCGCGCTCCAGGTTTTGGAAAGTGAAATCCTCGGCGATCACAGCCCGCCATCCATCAGTGCCAAATCGAATATTCACGCTTACCAATTACCGTAAGCGTCGAGACTGGAGGAAGCGTAGTTGGTTTGCATCAGCGGCAGATTGCGCCAAATAACTGACCCATCAACAAATCCGATGTTGCCGCCCGCCGCGCCGATGCTGGCACTGCTGATGCCAGGCAAACCAATGGTGAAGGTGGAACCCATCGAGATGGCCGCACCCATGGGCGTGTGTGGCGCCACCTTCATCTGCGCGGGAAACAGTGCGCCAGCGGTGCTCGTTGTGTAATAGTTCGCGTCGGCCAGCAACTCGTTGGTGGAAGTGATCGGGAATTTCTTTTGCAGTATCGTATAGTCCGGGGCTTTATCGCTTCCGGCGGTGTCGGCGCCGATATCAAGGTAGCTGTAGCCGATCACGTAACCAAAATTCGGATTATGCTGCGGCACAGCATTTGTGCCGGAGCCAAAAACAATGTTGGGACAATAAAGAAGGTTGGAATTTCCACCCGCCAACTCAACCACGTTTGTGAAAACAGCGTCGGACAGGACGATCGAGTGGTAATAGCCTTTGTTGTCCGCGTAACTGGGCAGGTATTGATTTGGATCAAGGTCGGAGTATTCTTGCATCACCATGACGAGCTGGTGAAGGTTGGCCTTGCACACGGCGCGGCGGGATTTTTCTTTGGCCGTGGACAGAGCAGGGAAAAGAAGCGCCGACAACAGCGCCGTCATGGCCATAACAACCACTAATTCCACCAAGGTTAAACCGGCGGTTTTTCGACCGTTCTTTCTGCGATTAAAGGGCATCGCCATAAGCGTCCGTTGTCGTGGATCGTCTTTAATGAGAACTATGCAGAAATTGCCCAGTTAATGCAACAAAAATCTTTGCAAGGGAAACCCTTATCCATGAAGGGTTTGACACCGGGCCAGGCAGGATTCACCTTTGGCCAATGTGCGCCCGCTCACGCGCCAGCATCCGCCTGCGGGGGGTGCGGCAGAATAATCTTAAAAACGTCAGTCTCGATGTTCCGCTGCGTCAACTGGTGGTCCTGGCCGGTTTGAGCGGGTCGGGCAAGAGTTCTCTGGCTTTTGACACGCTCTTTGCCGAAGGCCAGCGGCGGTACATCGAAACCTTTTCCCCGTACGCCCGCCAGTTCTTGGATCGAATGGATAAGCCCCAGGCGGAGAGCATCGAGGGCATCCCTCCGGCCATCGCCATTGAGCAGCGCAACACCGTAAAATCCACACGCTCAACGGTTGGCACAATGACCGAGATCACTGATTACACCAAGGCATTTTGGAACAGGCTGGCGCAGCTCCATTGCCGGCAATGCGGTCAGACAGTGCAGAAGGACTCCCCTGCGGCGATTTGGCTGACCATGCGTGACCGGGCTGGCGAAAGTGAAACGTTGATCACTTTTGATCTGGCCTTAAGCGAAAAGTTTTCGTTGGAGGAGTCGCTGGCCCTGATTTCCAGGCAAGGCTATCATCGCGTATTGATGGAAGGTACCATTGTGGCGCTGGAGGATGTCGCCGACCGGCTCAGGAGCGTTCTCCCAGGACGCCTGTGTGTCGTTCAAGACCGCGTGAAGATGACGCCGGCCAACCGTGCGCGTTTCGTGCTGGCCTGCGAGCAGGCGTATCATTTCGGCAAGGGGAAACTGGCCATACGGCTCATCCAGCCTGGCGCGCGCCAAACCACCGTCACGCCGGCCTTGTTCTCCAGCGGATTGCACTGCGCCCGATGCGATTTGGAATATCGGGAAGCCACCCCGGCGCTGTTCAGTTTCAATCATCCCATCGGGGCCTGCCCGGCCTGCCGCGGTTTTGGCCGCATCATTGCCATAGACTTCGCCGCCGCCGTGCCCGACTGGACCAAGACGCTGGCCCAAGGGGCGGTCAAACCGTGGCAAACGGAGGCGAATGCCGAGTGCCAGGACGATTTAATGAAATTCGCCCGCCGCCGCGGCGCGCCGACGGATGTCCCTTTCGGTCGCCTTTCCAAGAAGTGGCGGGATTGGGTCATTGACGGCGATGAGGGTTACGGCCAGGACCCGGAGCGCCAATGGCCCCGGGCGTGGTACGGCATCAAAGGCTATTTCCGCTGGCTCGAATCCAGGGCCTACAAAATGCACGTGCGCGTGTTGCTCTCGCGTTACCGCATCTACAAAATGTGCCCGGATTGCCGCGGGGCGCGTTTTCAGCCGGAGACGCTCCTTTACCGCGCCGGCGGATTGACGCTGGCGGATTTTTACCGGCTGACCGCGCGGCAGGCGCTCCAATTCATCGAGTCGCTGGACGCCCGATGGAATCGGGCCAAAGCTTCGGACCCCGCCGGACTGGCGCTGGATGAAGTCCGATCGCGCCTGGCGTATTTGGAGGCCGCCGGGTTGGGCTATTTGAGTCTGGACCGCGCGACGCGTTCGCTCTCCGGCGGTGAAACCGAACGGGTCAACCTGACGGCCTGCCTTGGATCGCGGCTTGTCAATACTCTATTTGTCCTGGATGAGCCGACCGTCGGCCTGCACGCGCGTGACACGGCCCGGCTGGTGCGCTTGATGCGGCAATTGCGCGACGCCGGCAACTCGGTGGTGGTCGTCGAACACGAAGCCAGCGTGATGCGCGCGGCGGACCAAATCATCGAACTGGGACCCGGACACGGCGAATCGGGCGGGGCAGTCGTGTTTCAAGGAACCTTCGCGGAAATTTTACGCGCCCCCAACTCGTTGACGGGCGCCTATCTGGCCGGACGAAAACAAATCGAAGTTCCCCCGCGACGTCCGGTTGCCGCCGGCGGCAAGGACAAATTAACGTTGCGCCGCGCCAGCCTTCATAACCTTAAAAACCTGACAGTGGAGATTCCTTTGGGACGGCTTGT
>Ga0302324_100000324_pt1 | contig 127108 bp, 113 predicted proteins | sample Palsa_T0_1_FD_201949 | JGI IMG/M metagenome (GOLD analysis project Ga0302324, IMG submission 201949) | Peat permafrost microbial communities from Stordalen Mire near Abisko, Sweden - Palsa_T0_1 | ecosystem: Environmental > Terrestrial > Soil > Palsa > Peat permafrost | place: Sweden: Abisko... | reverse complement strand
TGAGCGCCTGCCCCCAGAGCGCAACTGCAATTCCAGAGACCGCCCAAAGACTCAGAAAAAGAACAGATCGTTTGCGCATCATCTCCCTATTTCGCAGGCAGACGCCATTCTATATGCTGGGCCGCCGTTAATGCAAACACCAACGCAAGGAAGGCGGTGCGAAACGGGAATGCGATAATACCTCTCGTTGACTAAGAAACGGACCAAGCAACGCTGCACCTGGGCGAGCGATGATCTCTCGGTTGCTTACCACGACACCGAATGGGGGGTGCCCGTTCACGATGATCGCGTACTATTCGAGTTCCTGATCCTGGAAGGAGCGCAGGCTGGTTTGAGCTGGATCACCATTCTCAAGAAGCGCGCCGCGTATCGCGCCGCATTCGATGCCTTCGATCCACGCAAGGTAGCCCGCTATGACGAGGCCAGAATTGCGCTCTTGCTGGCCAATGACGGCATCGTACGTAACCGGCTCAAGATTCGCGCGGCGGTTCAAAACGCGCAGTCGTTTCTCGCGGTGCAAAAGGAATTCGGCACTTTCGATCAATATATCTGGCAATTCACCGGCGGCCGTCCGCTACAGAATCGCTGGAAAGAGCACCAACAGATGCCCGCTAAGACGGCGCAATCCGATGCCATGAGCAAGGATCTCGCGAAACGCGGGTTCAAGTTCGTCGGTTCCACCATCTGCTACGCCTTCATGCAGGCTACGGGCATGGTCAACGATCATCTCATAAGCTGCTTTCGCTATAGAGAGTTGAAATAATTCGCGCCCGTCAGCTCACGTCTTCAGCAGCCGGAAGCAAATCAAGCGGCCGTCGCGAGCGATAATCTGGTTCGGGATACGGGATTCCACCTGCGACTGAAACGTAGGCACATCCATGATGAACACTCGCGTCTTTGGACTTTTCAGCGCCTCCCTCAATTGGCCGGATTCCAGCACGGCAACAAAATAACGATCGCCGTACCACAGCATTTCATTCATCTCGTCGAAGCGCGGCGCACCGTCGTCGTAAAAGGTAATGAGTTCGCCGGGAGCCGTCGCGCCGGTAGAGGCGAGCGCGATGGGCCGTGTATCGACGGCGTGGATGTTCACCGGTGGCCGGATCGCGACGCCCAGAACTACAATGGCAAGCAGCGGCGTCAATACCCGCAGACCGTTGCGCACGTAGCGCTCAGGCAGCAGCCACAAGAGGCCGATGGCGGATAGAATCGCGAAGGCTGGATACGCAGGCAACATGTAGCGTAAAACCCGGCTTTTCGTGATGGCACAGAGCACGTAGACTACCGCCACCCAGAGGATCAGTATCCGCAATTTGCGATCCTTCTTTCGAATCACCAGGACCATCCCCGCGATCATCGCAGGTAACCAGGGCCAATAAGATTTCGAAACCATCCAGATATACTCGATAGCCCCGGTGTAACGCCGCCACGACGGCGACAACGCGCCTGTGACTTCCTGATTCATGTACATCGAATTGCGAACGAAAAACTCCGCGCCATAACGGTAAATCCACTGCGCATACCACGCGATGGGTGGAACAAAAGCAATCACAACCGCTGGGATCAGATAGCGCAAAGGCGGACGCCGCCGATTCACGATGCAGTCCACCGCGAAGAGCAACGGGATGCTCAATCCGGCCAGCGCGCGGGTAAGCTGACCCATGGCTGCGAACGCGCCGGCTGCCAGGAACCAGCGCGGATCGTCTTCGCCCAGTAGCCAGGTACACACGGCGGCCAGAAAGAAGAAGGTGAACGGAACGTCGGTCATCGCGCGCGCGGCGTATTTCAGGAAGTAAATGCTGGTCGCCATGACGAACATGGCAAGCACGCCGGTAAAGGGATCGCCCGTCATTCTGCGTCCCAGCCACGCTACCAGCAGTACCACTCCCAGCCCGCACAAGGCGCTCGGAAGCTTGGCGAGTGGATCGGAAAGTCCAAATGGGATAAACAGAGCCGCCTGCATCCATGAGAATAGCGGCGGATGCTCGAGTGCCGGTCCTCCGTTGCTCTCGATCTCCAGCCAATGGCCTGACAAAACGACGTGCTTGGCGACTAATGCATAGCGCGCGTCGTCATACCCTGCCAGGTCGCCGGCGCGGATGGGCGCGAGCAGGAGAACAGCGGCCATTGCCGCGAGGATCCAGAAGTAGCGGCTGGCGGTGGCTAGAGGATCCAGTACTCGTAAACTTCGGACATCGAACAACCGATTATTATTGCATGTATAATCAGCACGGAGCTCCGTAAGCTCCTGCCTCAATGTTCGAGGGAGTTATGACGCTAAACTACGTTCGTTGTGCGCCGTCCTTGATGCTTTGCGCGGCCATTTTTGCCGCGGCCCCCGTCCGGGCCCTCCAGCCTTCCACCCCGGTAACTGCCGTGGTGCTTCCCGATGGGCCTTACTCCAAATTAGCCGTGCGCGAAATGGGTCGCGAGGCGGCACATATTCTGAAACAATCCGGCATTGCCTTTCGCTTACGTGTCGGCGCGCCGCCCCAAGCCATAGGTGGTCTTCTGGTGGTGGTCAAGCTGATGGGCCGTTGTGACATGGATGGGTCGCCGGCCTATCTGGTGCCTGGCCCGCTCGGTTGGGCGAATGAAGTGAACGGCACCGTGCTCCCATTCAGCGATCTGGCCTGTGAAAACCTGCGCGGCGCGGTGCAATCCGCCATCGGCGACGGGAATGCGCTACGGTCCAATGCTCTGCTCGGCCGCGCGATGGGCCGGGTTCTGGCACACGAGCTTTATCATATTGTAGCTGGCACCTCCGGCCACGGTAGAGACGGCGTAACGCAAGCCTCGCTGTCGCCGCGCGAATTGACCACAGGGCAGTTGGAGCTGAAGAAGTCCGATGTAGAGGCGGTGCAGATGGGGCTGTTCCGGGCGCGCTAAGCCACCAACCGCAACCGTTGCGAAGCGCGTGTACCATAGGTTTAACTCTCCGTGCCCGAACTCCCGGACATCGTGATCTATATTGAAGCGCTGGAGAAGCGCATTCTCGGGCAGGTGCTCGAAAAGGTCCGCGTGGTCAGCCCATTTCTGCTCCGCACCGTCGATCCGCCGCTCTCGAGCGTTGAGAGCAAATCCGTTCGCGAACTCCGCAGGATAGGGAAGCGCATCGCCATCGGCATGGACGCTGGGTCATCCGACGCTGGATCAGCAGACGTTGGGCCAGCAAAAGATAGAACCTGGCTGGTGCTGCACCTCATGATCGCCGGGCGGTTGCACTGGCAAAAGCGTGGCGCCAAAGTTTCCCGTCCACGTGGCCTGGCTGCTTTCGATTTTTCAAACGGAACTTTGGTGTGGACCGAGGCTGGTTCGAAAAAGCGAGCCTCGTTGCATGTGGTGCGCGGCGAAGCGGGGCTGAAGGCTTTGGATCCGGGCGGCCTGGAAGTGCTGGATGCCGATCTTGAGGTTTTCTCCCAGGTTCTTACCTCATCCAATCACACGCTCAAGCGCGCGCTCACCGATCCCAGGATGTTCAGCGGCATCGGCAACGCCTATTCCGATGAGATCCTGTTCGAAGCCCGGCTCTCTCCGCTAGCCTTGACGCAAAAGCTCACCCGCGCTGAGATCCAGCGCTTGTTTCTGGCCGTTCGCTCCACGCTAACGCGCTGGATAGATGAGCTGCGCAGCGAGGCCGGCAGTGACTTTCCGGAAAAGGTCACCGCCTTCCGGGGGAACATGGCCGTGCACGGACGCTACAAGGAGCAGTGCGTGCGTTGCGACGCCAAGGTCCAGCGCATCCGTTACGCGTCTAATGAGACCAACTACTGCCCGCACTGCCAAACCAATGGAAAGCTTCTGGCAGATCGCGCTCTATCGCGTCTCTTACGGGAGGACTGGCCGCGTACCCCGGAAGAGCTCGAGTTGCTCACTCGCAAGCCTTAATCAGAAAGCGGTCCCGGCCGCTATTTGTGCTCATGCCCCGAGGAATGCGGTGCGGCATGCGCAGCTGCTGCGTGCGACGGGGCGGAGGCGTGTGCAGCTGGACGCGCGGCCGGTGCTGCGTGCGACGGGGCCGGTGCTGCGGCGCGTGCGGCCGCAGCCGGAGAATGCGCCAGGGGCCGGTTTGCAAACTCCCCTCCCGCGGGTCTGGCGGCGGGGGCGGGACGATTGAATCCGGGCTGTCCCCCGACCGGCCCACGCGCGAAGCCCGTTGCGCCTGGATGGAAGTTAGCCGGGACCCCGCGTCCCCCATGCTCGAAAACGCCGCGATTGTAGCCGCCAAAGTTGCCATGGTTGAACACGGTGGCGCTGCGCGAAAAGTAGGCCGCATGGTTATAGAACACGGGGCCGCCGTGCCAGTTGGGCGCCCAGGCGTTGAAACCCCAGCCATAGTGAGCAAACAGTCCGATGGAAATGCCGACAGCGGCAAATCCGAGTCCCAGACCTACGGCGAGGCCAAGCGGTGGAGGCGCTACATAAAAACCACCCCAGGGCGAAACCCATCCGCCATACAAGCGCCACGGGTTGTAATAGGGCACGTACACCACGGCGGGATTCACGGGAGCAATCAGAATCTGGGGGCCATCGTAATAAACGCGTTGTTGCGGAGTGGATTGCAGATAGCCCGCCTGTTGCGCCTGGACACGCGCGGCCTGCACAGCGTTCATTATATCGCCCGGCTGATTGTAGTAAGCGTTGCCGAGCGCGGACGTCCAGCTGTTATTGCGCGCCATGTTATCCAGCACGGAAGGGAAGGCTGTGAGCGCCTTGACACTTGGGTCCCAGGGCATGCCGTTGGCAATATCGGCTCGCTGCTGCGGCGGTAGCCCGGCGTTTTGCTGCGACCAGGCGTCGGCGTCATTTACTTGCTGGGGATATGTGGAAGCAGTCAGTACTTGCGCCACCAGCGAGTCTGGGTATAAGGCGATCGGCGCGACTAATTGATCCAGGCCTGGAGCGTCCAGAGGCGCATAGCCACCTTGCGCGTTCAGAGTCCCCGATGCGAAGGGAATCAGTAGAATCGATAACGTCAGCGCCATTGACTGCCGCGCGATTTGATAACCTGAAACTGCCTGGACTCTCTTCATGGTTGTCCTTTCCATTGCTCCCCGTCCTTCAATTGGTCCCAACCCATGGACGCGTCTAAGCTCCCGGTGGTTCACATCCAGAGTACCTAATGCTCATTAAAAACATTAACCTAGTCCGTACTCAGGGAGCTGGGTGGTAGCGTGCCGTATTACGAAAAAGAGCTGGCGCAGATCGTCGCGGAGTTGAATCGCGCCGCCCCGGTGCCTCGGGACTCGAAGGAAACAGCGCCCCAGGAAACGCCGGGAAGCTTGGATTCCCTGGACCAATTGTTGATGTACGCGGTGAAACAAACGGCGTCGGATCTGCTGCTGATCGCTGGCGCACCCGTCACGCTGCGCATCGGTGGAGAGCTTTCGAAACCCGGCGGTTCGCCGCTCGAGGCCGAGGACACTCGCAGTCTGTTACTCCCTGTGCTGACTCCCGCGCAGACCCAAGAGCTGCAGCGCAACCGTTCGGTGGATCTCTGTTTCCACCGGCAAGGCATCGGGCGCTTTCGTGCGAACATCCATTATCAGCGGGGAACCTTGGCGGGGAGCCTCCGGCTGTTGCCCGAGAAGGTCCCAACGCTGGAATCCTTGAACCTGCCGCCACTGCTGCGACGCTTGTCGGAGGCCCGGCAAGGGCTGGTGCTCGTGACGGGGCCCACCGGCTGTGGAAAAAGTTCCACGCTCGCCGCGCTGCTCGATCTGGTGAATTCGCACCGTCACGATCACGTAGTCACCATCGAGGATCCGGTGGAGTTTCTGCACAGCAACCGGCAGTCGATTATCGAGCAGATCGAAGTGGGCCGGGATGCACCCGATTTTGCGAGTTCGGTGAGGAGCATCCTGCGCCAAAATCCGGACGTCATTCTGGTTGGGGAAATGCGCGACCCGGAAACCATCGCGACCGTTCTGACGGCGGCCGAAACAGGCCACCTGGTGCTCTCTACGCTCCACACCAACGACACATCGCAGGCTGTGTCGCGGATTCTGGATTCATTCCCCGCGGCCAACCAGGCGCAAATCCGTCAGCAATTCTCGCTGGCCTTGCTGGCGGTGGTAGCGCAACAGTTGCTTCCCGGAGAGAAGGGCGCTCGTTACCCAGCGGTGGAAATTCTGATGGCCAGCAGTGGCGTTCGCAGCTTGATCCGCAAGGCTGAAGACCATCAGCTCTACAGCGCGATTTCCACGGGACGCGGCGAGGGAATGATCACCATGGAACAATCCCTCGCCGAAATGGTGCGCACCGGCCGGATCAGCCGTGAGACTGCCGCGGCGCGCTGCTTCCGTCCCGAGGAGCTGCGGCGCTACATGCGCGAATAGTTAACGCTGCGCGTGCTCGCGGGGATACCGTTCGAGCTCCGCCGTCAGAATGCTTCCGGCCGGCGGTGGAGGCACGTCGCCATACAACACCGCGTGCTCACTCACTTCCTGGCCGTACAGCTTGCGATCTTCGCCGCCGTCTTTCTTCACTACCGTACCGTCCAGCGAAACACCGGCGAAGACGCCGTGGGCGCGCGACCACGACAGAATCTCGGCGTGCAACGACGCGTCTGTATCGGCAGCGCTCGTCCGGCCCACGGGACCGGCCGCCACCGAGGCATCCGCGCCAACCGTAAACTTGTCGCTGGCCAGCTTCTCCATGCCCTTCCGATCCATCACGAGCATGACGACGTCGGTGGATTCAACTCCTATTTGAGCGCCGAAGCTGCCACCGCCGAGAGTAATAGCAGCGGGCCCGGTCCAAGCGCCGGCATGGCGGCAGACCGCGAAGCCTTTGCCATAATCGGCGCCGAATATAAAGCCTGCTTTTTTCAATCCCGGCACAATGATCACGCACTGGGACTTTTCGAGAAGATCGCGCGGGATGCCGCGATCGGGAGCGCTCAGCATCTCATGAAATACGCTGGCTGCCGAACGCAGCCGATGATCGGGCGTATCTTCTTGCGCCCACAGGCCTGTCGCCAGAACCGCGGCGCCTGCCGCAACGAATGTCAATTTATTAAACATGCAGTTCACCACCTCGGCCCTTAGATGCGTTCCAGCCAGGTAATGTGTCCCGGCGCGATCCGTTAAAATAAGCGAAGCAGATTGGGAAATTTCTGCGTCCTACGAAAATATGCAAATCACTCTGAAATTGGCGCTGGGCCTGAGTTTGTTTGGAGTTGCGAATCTTCACGGTCAACCGAAGGCGGATCCCGATGTTCTCCTCTTCACCGATGGTGAGCGGCTTACCGGACACTTTGTGAAATCGACCGGATCCGCGCTGACCTTCAAGAGCGATGCTCTCGGTGAAATCACGGTGGATTGGAGCAAAGTAAAAGAACTACAAAGCTCGGCCAAGGTGGCAGTCATTCCCAAGGGCGTTCGATTGCGCAAACCTGGCGACGCTGCTACCATCGCTCAGGGGACATTGTCGGTCCAGGATCAGCAAGTGCATCTGGCCGCGGAGCCGCCGCATACTATTCCCGTCGCCGACGCCGGTCAGATTATCGATCAGGCGGTTTTCCAGAATGCTCTGTCACACCAACCCGGATTCTTCGACGCCTGGAAGGGAACCGTTACCATCGGCGCCGCGGTGGTGAATGCCACCCAGGACAGCGAGTCGTTCACCGGAGCAGTCGCGCTGGTGCGCGCCATCCCCACCGAGAACTGGCTGGAACCGCGCAATCGGACCAGCTTAGATCTCAACGCGGCTTACGGTGAAGTGACGCAGCCGGCGACGCCCACCATTAAGACCGCGATCTTTCACGGCGACGCCGAACGCGATCAGTATTTCAGCCCGCGCTTGTACGTCTTCGGGCTGGGCGAGTTCGATCACAATTTCTCGCAGGGTTTAGACCTGCAGCAGACCTATAGCGGCGGCATTGGCGTGACGCTAATTCATCGCGACAACGAGACGCTCGATCTGAAAGGCAGCTTGAGCTACGTGAGCCAGCAATTCTCGGGCGCCCCCAATGAAAGCTTGATCGGCTCCATTTTCGCGGAAGCCTTCAATCGCAAGTTCAAGCGGCTGACCTTAGATCAGCATTTGACTCTCATTCCGACCTGGAACAACACCAACGCGTATTCGGGGGCATTCAATGCGCTGCTCAGCATGCCGCTTTACAAGCGACTCAACGCATCCGCCGGTTTCATCGATTCGTATCTGAACAATCCCCCTCCTGCCTTCCGCAAGAATTCGGTGCAGTTGACGCTGGGGATCACCTACGCGCTGCCGTAGGGAGCCGGTCTCCCGTCGTCAGCGGCGGACGATCACTTCGCGCAGGTGATCGCGCGTAAGGAAGAACTTCACCGAATGAAACTTCTGGAAGAGTTTTTCCAGGCTGCGATTGTTGAAATATTGCACCGGCCGCACCTGATTGCGCGGCGTCAGCGACATGATTTTCGATTCGACGATCCGGTAGGAGTAAAGCGGCGCGGTTTGCGCCTTCTCTTCGGCGTGGAAGAACGCGAGTAACGACGATTGAGGACGCAGTATCCGGTACAGCCGGTCTACGGTGTCCTGCAGCAGCGGCGGAGCCAGAAACTGCAGCGTGTCCCAAATGAGCGCCCCGTCAAAAGTGCGATCCGGAAATTCCAGATTCTCCCTGAGAAACAGGGCGGCGCGATCCGGATCGGATTGATTCGTGATGAAGTCGCCACCGGTGCCGAACGCCTCTTCCATGGTCCGCAAGGCATCGTTGGAATAAATCCGGTGCCCCATGGAAGTGATGAAGCTGATGTTGGCCTGGCTGGCGCCGGAGAAGTCCAGGATGGATAGGCTCTCCTGATCCTGTAACGAAGCGAAAAATTGATCCAGACCGTTGCTCGCGCGATTTTGCGCTTGTCCGGGGCTTTTCCTCGGCGGTGAGTGAAGCGAGGGTGAAGACGGTTCCGATCTTAACCGGTCTTTCAGCAAAGCTCCACTCCTTCCTTAGAATTCGTTCCACGCAATACAACGATTATCGCGAATCGCCGGCAGCCGCGGTGGCAGGTGTAGCTGCATTCGAGGCAGTGGAACTGCTGGACTGGGCCTTGGCCTGAGCGGGCGCGGCAGGTCTAGCCGCCTCGGGCCGCGCGATGTCGATGCTGCCCTTGAAATAGGCTCCGTCTTCGATCACAATGCGGGCAGTTTTGATGTCGCCCACCAGCTTGGCGTCTTTGCGAATGTCGATCTTGTCGGAGGCTTCGACATTTCCGTGAATGGTGCCCAACACCACCACTTCGCGCGCCTTCACTCCTGCTTGCAGCTTGCCGTTCGGTCCGACCGTCAGGCGGTGCTCGTGCAGTTCGACGGAGCCATCGATCTCGCCGTCAATAGTGAGGTCTTCGCGGCTAAAAATCTGGCCTTTGATCATGACGGACTTTCCGATGACCGCCGGTCCTCTGGACTCGGTGGGATGATGGCTGGGCGCGGGATTCGTCGACATTGGGGCATTCTCCTTAATCTGGCTTGCGGGCGCTGCCGGCGTCGCGGGCGATTTCGGCGGATATTCTTCTTCTTTCCGTTTGTTCCACATTCGGAAGATCTCCTTGATTCAATCTTGTTCAATGATAACGTTTTGCAGTATCGTATTACCGGTATGGATGCAACCATCGTACTACGGTGGCCGGAGTCTGTCATTTGCTTGTGACCTTTACTCTCTGCTTGTGACCTGTCGGTTGCGACCCTGGCGCTTGCCACGTAGGCGACGGTTCCAACAAATTGCCGCTCGCGCTAAATTCAGGCCAGACTTCGGCCGGACGCGTGGGATAATGAAGTCGTGTCCAGGGTAAGAGAATTAGAACAGCGCCTGGAGCGCACCGAGCAACAGTTGCGTCTGCTGCAGAAGATCAGCCGCTATCTGGTGCGACAGACCAAACTCCAGGATGCTCTCGATGGCGTGGTCACGCTGGTGGTGGAGTTCATGGAGTGCGACTCCTGCCTGTTGTACTTACTCGATCATCGCGAACTGGTGTTGAGGGCCAGCAATAATCCCTCCGCCGTGGGCAACGTGAAGCTCGCCATGAACGAAGGTTTAACGGGTTGGGTAGCTCGCGAGAAGCGCTTGCTGGCTATTTCGCGGGAAGCTTTTCGCGATCCGCGTTTCAAGTTCTTCAGCGATCTTCCCGAAGACACCTACGAGGCATTCCTTTCCGCGCCCGTGATTTCGCGCCGGGGAGTGGAAGGCGTCATCAACGTGCAACATCGCGATCCTCATTCCCACACCGGAATTGAAATGGAGCTCCTTACCAGTGTCGGCGAACAACTGGGTTGTTTGTTGATGCTCTCGCAAACCGAGACCGCGGCGAATGAAAGTGCTCACCTGATCACTCGCTAGCATTAATTGGCCGCCGATGAACGCCGACAAACGCCGATTAGCAGCCAGGGTTCTACCCGCGTTCATCTGTGCATGTCTTTGGCCGGCAGCTTTCGCCTTCGCCGCGCCACGCTGGAAGATCCAATTTCTTTTCGATCGTGCCGATTCCAACTTCGCCATTGAGGATATCCAGTGTCCCACCGTCGAGCATTGCGTGGCAGCCGGGCTGATCGACGATAAGAAGGGGCATGAGGCGGGGACGGTTGTTGTCACCAGCGACGGGGGGTTGCATTGGTCGCAATACGAGGTGAAGGAGCGGCCACTATCGCTCTTTTTCTTGAACGATAGCGTGGGTTGGATGGTCACGGATAAAGGACTTTGGTCCACCGTCGAAGGCGGACGCGCCTGGATCAGGTTGCAACAGCGCAAAGGCATACTGCAGACCTGGTTCCTGGATGCCAATCACGGCTACATCGTGGGACTAAAGGGACTAGCGCAAGAGACTGCCGACGGAGGCAAGACTTGGTCGACGTTGGAAGCGAGTGCGAACGCTCCGGGCGCGCTGCTGCTCAACTACGACATAATCGCGTTTCAAGGCGACCGGGGCATCATCGTTGGGACGCCCGACCGATCCGCGCCGGTTTTCTTCGATCCCTCGCCCGAGCCGTCCGGAAAAGGAAAAATAGGGGTGCTCGAAACCCGCGACGGCGGCAAGAAATGGACCTACGGCGCACTCCCCGTCGATGGCGAGCTCGCTCAGTTGCGAATCTCCAAAACCTTTGCGGTGTCCCTCATTCTGTACTCGGATCCCAAGTATCCCGTGGCATCGGCTGTGTTCAAAACAGCTTTTGGTTCTCCGGACGGGCGCGTTATCTTTGGCGAGCGCGACCGGGCTGCCACTGACATCGCCCTGTTGAGCAACGGCGGCGCAGTGCTTGCCACCATCGAGCCACCCGGAAATTCCACTCAAGTTCCGATTCCCGGAAAGCTTAAGATGCTCGAGAGCTCCAATCTGAAAGTCTGGCGGGAGATGGACGTCGATTATCGCGTCGTGGCCCAGCGGGCGCTCATTGCGGCGCCGGACGCCCAGCATATGTGGGTAGCCACCGATACCGGTGCGATCCTCAAGCTGGTTGACGAAGCTCGTTGAGCCAAAAATGCGGTGACCCGCAAAACATCCCATGCAGCTGTTGTTTTATCCACATCTTGTCCACTGTAGAAATCTCATAAGCCATTGATTCCATGATGGATAAAAGTTTTGGAAAAGGCTCTGTAATCGACAGTTAACAGTTGACTCCCTTAGGTTTTCGCGCAATCATGGACCTGGTTCCAAGAGGTTCAGAGAGCAGTAAGCTTGGTGAACGGTAGCGAACCTGGAGCGGTGATCCGAGCGCGCTTAGTTAATAAGACTAATTAACGCGTTCGGGGAGCGAAAGGTCATCGGGCCGGGCACGAAGGTAAGCTTCTCAGATCGAGCCGCCAACCGAGCGCTTCGATCCCGCAGGGATGCGAGTCCCGAAGGGGAGCGAAAGTTGGATGGACGTTTGAGAGTTCTAGGCTAGCGAGACGGCAACGGGCTTCGAGCGACGATCATCCCCAGCCGCGTGAAGAGCGCGACAGAGGATGGGAGCTTGAAATCGAACGGGCTGGAAGAAAAGCTTAGAATTTCGTCGAAGAGATAGGCCGGGAGCGTTGACCTCGCCGCGGTGGTTCTCGAAGGAGAACAGTCGTTGCGGGCGAGCGAAAGGCCGTTTCGAGACGTTGGCTTCTAGCAGGTGGTAAGGCGAGCGAATTCTGGAGCGCTGAGCCGTAGCCGGTCAAAAGAAAGACGGTTGCGGGGAGCAAGAGAATGACGGCTTCCGCCACGTTGCATGCTATGCTCTGGCCGCGCATGCCGGCCGGGGAGCGGATTGCCGCCTGGGTCACTTGGAACCTTTTCTTTTTAGCGCAGCTGCCCGATCAGCGGCGTCGCGTTTTTCTTCACGTACTCCCTGCGAATTTCTTCCAAAGCTTTCACCAGACGGTCCACTACGGTTCCATCGTTCCGAATGTTCAGTCCCTCGATGGCGACCGCGGGCAACAGATCTCTCGTCGTTGAAGTAATGAAAACCTGATCGGCGCGCTCCAGATCCTGCGGCTTGAGTGCCCGCTGGATCAGGGTGATTCCCGGGACCCGCACCACGTCCAGCAACAACTCACGTGTCACGCCGGGCAGGCAGCCGGAATCGAGCGGTGGCGTGTATACCTCGCCTCCCAAGGCGGCAAAGATGTTCGCCGATGTGCATTCGCTCACTTCGCCACGTTCGTTCAATAACACCGCTTCGTCGAAACCTCGTGAATGTGCTTCCTCATACCAGGTCAGGTTTTGAGACCACGATAATATCTTGCATCCCGAGAATTCGTTCGCTGCGTAACGCGCGTTCGGCTTTACAGACAGCCGGACGCTGCTCCCCCACGGGTTCAGGTCCTTGGTGAACGCGAGAACGTCGAAGTCCCGCTCCAGATCCGGCCCTTCGAATAGTCCGCCACGATTACGAACCACCATCACGCGTAGCGTCGCGTTCCATGCGGAGTTGGCCTCCACCAATCGCAGCAATTGCGATTTCAGCTCGGCGGGGTCGGTAGGGAACGGAACGCGCATTTTAGCGGCATCGCGCTGCATGCGATCCCAATGGCGCTCGAACGCGAACGGCACTCCGTCGGCCACACGTAGCGTGCTGAAAACGCCCCAGCCGTTGAGAAATCCCACTTGACCGGCGCTCAGACTTTTCTCATGGGCGTCGAGAATGTTGTTGTTGTGCAACACGAACCGATGCATAATTCAATGTTATCTCTTATCGAATTCGCGGCTGGGGTGGCGACGGCCCAAAGACGAGGCAAAATTTGGGGCTACCCGCTTGACGGTGCTGGCATGGCGGGTTAGGGTTAAAACATGGATGTTACCGTCCAGATCCCCGACGATCTCGCCCGTCGCATGGGTGCTATCGACGCTCTGCCGCGCCGCGCACTGGAAGCGCTGGCGGCCGAGGAGTACAAACACGGCCGGCTCACGAAACCCGATCTAAGACGGCTTCTAGGTTTTGAAACCGGCCACCTGATCGATGAATTCCTCAAGAGCCACGAAGTGTTTGAGGAATATTCGCTTGAAGACCTGGAGTGCGAACGCGAGAGCCTGCGCCGTCTCGGTTTTTGATGCGTGTTGTAGTTGCCGACACCGGTCCACTTCGTTACCTTCCACAAATCGGTGAGATCGAACTTCTGCCTCGGTTGTTCGACAAGATATTCATTCCCTCAATCGTGTCGGATGAGTTGCGACACCCTTCAGCGCCAGAGTCGGTGCGAAAGTGGATCGACTCAAAGCCCGGCTGGCTTGAGATATCTGTTGTCGGACCGAGCGATGATCCATCACTGAACATTGGACCCCGGAGAGAAGGCGGCAATCGCTCTTGGCTTATCTCTCTCAGCCGACCTGCTGCTCATCGACGATCGCAGGGGTGCGGCCGTAGCGCGCGGAAAGGGCCTCGAAGTGATCGGTACTCTTGGCGTGCTCGACCTTGGGGCGCGCCGCGGCATCGTCGACCTGAATAAGGCCATCGCTCGGCTTCGGACCACGAATTTCCGTCGTAGAGAGGAACTCTTCGATGCCCTGCTCAAGCGACATGGTCGGGATGAGTAAAGAACGTTGGGGATTTTGGTGTCGTGCGGTAAGACCAGCGGCCAAGCCCCAGCCATGAGCTGAATTCTGTAAAATGAAATTTCACGCCGCGACTCTCATTGGCCCGGCGAGGAAGCCGTCACTTACTTACAGGAGTTATAGGATTTCAATGGCAGTCACACAAGCGGGGCTCGAAGGGATTATTGCCGCCGAGTCGAATATCTGTTTCATCGATGGAGATTTGGGGATCCTGAGTTACCAGGGTTTTAACATCCATACTCTGGCCGAACACGCGACGTTTGAGGAAGTTATCTACCTGCTGTGGCATGGCAAGCTGCCCAACCAGTCCGAACTGGACGGGTTGAAGGCGGAGCTGGTTCGTTACCGGCCCATCCCCAAGGAAGTGATCGAATTTCTGGGGAAGGTTCCCAAGGGAACTCCCATGGATGTGCTGCGAACCGCGGTGTCCATGTTGGGTATCTACGATCCGAAAGCGGGCGACAACACCGTTCCGGCCAGTGTGGAAAAGGCTGCTCGCCTGATGGCGCAGACTTCCACCATCGTCACTACTTTTGATCGCCTGCGGAACGGCAAGCCCGTGCTGGACGGCGATCCGAAGCTCGGATTCGCGGCCAATTTTCTCTATGCGCTGACCGGCAAGAAGCCGGACGATTTGATGGAGAAGGTCTTCGATGTCGCGCTTACTTTGCACGCCGATCACGAACTGAATGCATCCACCTTTGCCGCTCGCGTAGTTGCTGCCACGTTATCCGATATCCATTCCGCCGTCACCGCCGGCATTGGAGCGCTGAAGGGTCCACTGCATGGCGGCGCCAACGAAGAAGTGATCAAGATGCTGCTCGAGGCCGGCGACGAGAAGACCGCGCTCGCAACGGTTCAGGACATGCTGTCCGGCAAACGTAAGGTGCCGGGCTTCGGGCACCGCGTCTATCGCACCGAAGATCCACGCGCCACGCACTTGCGCGTCTTGTCCGAGGAACTCGGCAAACGCACCGGCCACCTGGATCTCTACCAGACTTCCAAGAAGATCGAAGAGACCATCAAGTCGCAGAAAAAGCTCAACGCGAACGTCGATTTTTATTCGGCGTCCACATATTACTCGCTGGGAATTCCGATCGACCTGTTTACCCCGATCTTCGCCGTGAGCCGCATGTCGGGATGGACAGCGCACGTGCTGGAGCAATACCGTAACAACCGCCTGATCCGGCCTCGGGCGGATTACACGGGCAAACCGGTCGGCGAGAAATGGATTCCGATCAAAGAGCGCTAGTTCCGTCGTTGTGGCGCACGCACTCGTGCGTGCCGCGTTCACACTCCTGTGAACGCCCGGCTAGCGGGGAAGGTGTCGAGATGAGTCTCGACACGGCACGCAGGAGTGCGTGCGACACGCGAGACTACAAGCATGCATGACCTCTCGTTCTTCCGGGCGAATCTGGATGCCATCGCCCAGCGTCTGGCTACCCGCGGGTATCAGCTCGATATCGAACAGTTTCGAGCCCTGGACGGCGAACGCCGCGCCGCATTGACGGACGCAGAGCAGCTCAAAGCACAGAAGAATGCGAAAAGCGCGGAGGTGGGCAAACTGCGCAAGGATGGCCGGGACACCGAAGCCATCCAGCAGGAAGTCCGGCTGATCGGCGAACGCATCGCTGCGCTGGATGAAAAAGCCAAAGCCTTCGACGAATCGTTCCGCGAATTAATAGCCGGCGTTCCCAACATCCCGCAGGAATCCGTGCCGGTGGGCAAAAGCGCGGAGGACAATGTTGAAGTGCGGCGTTGGGGCCAGCCCCGGCAGTTTGATTTTGAACCCAAAGCACACTGGGATTTGGGCCCGGAGCTGAAGATCCTGGATCTGGAGCGTGCCACCAAAATCACTGGTGCGCGATTTGCGGTTTATTGGGGCATCGGTGCTCGCCTGGAGCGCGCGCTCGTCAACTTCTTTCTCGACGTGCACACCCGCGACCACGGATATACAGAGGTGCTGCCGCCCTTCCTGGTCAACTCTGCCAGCTTGTTCGGTACCGGGAACCTGCCCAAGTTCAAGGCTGACCTGTTCAAGATCGAGAACACCGATTTCTGGCTCATACCTACCGCCGAGGTTCCGGTCACCAATCTTTTTCGCGATGAAACTCTCAACGCTTCCGATCTTCCTATTTCTCTCTGCGCCTACACGCCATGCTGGCGCAGCGAAGCTGGGTCCTATGGCCGCGACGTGCGCGGCATCATCCGCCAGCATCAGTTTCAGAAAGTGGAGCTGGTGAAATTCACGCTTCCCGAGCAGAGCCCGGAAGAACACGAGAAGCTCACCGCTGACGCCGAGGATATCCTGAAACGCTTAGGGCTGCCTTTCCGCACCGTAGTACTCTCCACCGGCGACATGGGTGCATCGTCGGCGAAAACGTACGACATCGAAGTCTGGCTGCCGGGCCAGAGTGCCTATAAAGAAATTTCTTCTTGCTCCAATTTCGAAGCCTATCAGGCCCGGCGTGCTTCCATTCGCACCAAGACGGGCAAAGGCAAGACGGAGTTCGTTCACACTTTGAACGGCAGCGGGCTGGCAGTGGGACGAACCTGGGTCGCGATCGTGGAAAATTATCAGCAAGCCGATGGCAGCGTGCTCGTGCCCGAGGTTCTTCGTCCGTATCTGGGTGTCGATCGTCTAACGGCCGAGTCACAGACCTTCCACTAAAATTACTCCCGTCCGAAGTCTTTGCGCGGCTGAAAGTTGACCCATTAGCAGGCATTGCGCCGGCGTCCGCGTTCGCACGCCCCCTGATTAACCTGTAGGCGGAATCCGTGCTTTGCCTGGAGGTCGAATGTTCCGTTTGCGATCGTGCCTGCTGTGCGTCCTCACGCTGTACGTCTGGGCGCTCAGCTCGAAACTGGAGGCCACTCCGCCCCTCACCACCATTAGCGATACGCTCTTCAACGCGGACGGGACGCTTTTCAACGGCGTGGTTGTGATCACCTGGCCCGCCTTTGAGGCGTCAGATACTTCCAACGTCGCGGCAGGCACCCTCAATGTCACGGTCGACGCTGGAAATCTGTATGTCCAACTGGTGCCCACCACGAATGCAGATACCGCCGCCGTGTATACGGTTCAATTCACCAGTTTCGGAGTCACGCAATCCACCGAGGCTTGGGCCGTTCCTCCCGCCAGCACTCTTCCGTTTCGGGTGCGCGACGTGCTGCTGCCTCCCGGATCGGTCAGCGGATCGGCCCCCGCTGCGGTGACCATCATCACCATCGGCGACATAACCGGTCTGCAGAATGCGCTGAATGTTCGGCCGCCCGAAGGCACAGCCTTTGGCATCTCCCGATCGGCGGTGATTGATGCCACTGGCGCCATCGATGCGGCCGCCGGCAACCTGTCGGACTGTCTGCACGTGGACGGCACCTCAGGCCCATGCGCCAGCGTCTCCACCACCTTCATCGACGCCGAAGTTCCGGCGGGAACTATAAACGGTACCAATGCCGCATTTACTCTCGCCAACGTGCCCAATCCGCCCGCCAGCCTGGCACTTTTTCGAAACGGGCTCTTGCTGACTCAGGGCGGGGACTATACGCTGTCGTCCAATGCCATCACGTTTCTGACCGGCGCCTTCCCTCAGCCTAACGACGTATTGGCGGCATTTTATCGGCTGTCGGTGAGCATTCCCGGCGTAGGGTTTGTCGATCAACAGACGCCCACAGGCGCTATCAACGGCGTGAATGGCGTGTTCACGCTTAGCCAAACGCCTAGCCCCACCGCCAGCCTGGAGGTTTATCGAAATGGCTTGCTATTGTCGGTTGGAATTGACTACACGCTCAGCGGGGCGGTCATTACTTTTGTCTCGGTAGTACCACAGACCAGCGACACTCTTATCTGTTCCTACCGTGTGGCCCAATAGTCTACGACTATTAAGGGTGTTTGCTGACTCGCCTACGGTCTTTTCTTAGTTGCTCGTAACCCGCATCTGGTTCAAGATGGAATCATCGAGGCGGATGAAGATTATGCGCAGATTGCTGTTACTCGTAAACGACCGGCGCGGGCAGGATTTGATCGAATATGCGCTGTTAGCGGCCACCATTGCAGTGGTTGTGGCTGGCTTTCTTCCCCCGGCGGTTATGCCTTCGGTCAGCACTATTTTTTCCAAGATCACGAGCTCGTTAGCAATCAGCTAAGCTTTCTTGGGTTCAGGCTTCGTCCGAACCAGCAAAATCACTACCGCCGCCAGCACGGACGCACCGGTAAGATACCAGATCCCGGATGTATAGCTGCCCGTGGTGGTGCTCAGCACGCCCAGCAAGTACGGGCCGACCAATCCTCCCAAATTTCCGATGCAGTTGATGGCGCCGATGGATGCGGCCGCTGTGGCGCCTCCCAGTAAGGCGGCGGGCATGGTCCAAAACGCCGGCAAACGGGCATTAATACCAATACCGGCGAGCGAGAACATGATCATGCCGAGCGCGATGCGGTCGCCCGCCCACACGCTCCCGGCTAAACCGGCCGCCAGTGCGACATAGGCCGCTGCAGTATGCCAGCGCCTCTCGCCCGTTCGATCCGAATTCCAGCTCAGTAGCAGCATCGCCGGCCAGGAAGCCAGGAAAGGCAAGGTTGCGATCATGGCCACTTCGAAGGAACCGAACCCGGATAGCCTCTGAATCATTTTCGGCAGCCAAAAGGTGAAGCCATATTGCGCGCACGAACCCAGGAAGTAGACTGCGGTGAGCAGAATGACGTCGCGGTCTCTGAATACGCTCCAGAACGCTCGCCAAACCGACCTGCGCGCCTCTGGTTTAGCGCGAGCCTCGGCCTCCAATTTACCTGTGATCCAATCGCGCTCGTCATCGGAGAGCCAACGCGCATCACGTGGACGATCGGTGAGATAGAACAGCGCCGCGAACCCCGCGATTACGGCTGGAACGCCCTCCAGAACCAGCAGCCATCGCCAGCCCGAGTATCCCAGCCAATGGATGTTCAGCAGGGCGCCGGAGATGGGAGCTCCCACCACCTGCGCAACCGGAATGGCGGACATGAACACCGCCATCGCGCGGGCGCGATCCTGCTCGCGATACCAATGCGTCAAGTAGACGACGATGCCGGGAAAGAATCCAGCCTCGGCAACGCCCAGGATGAAGCGCGCCCAGTAGAACTGGTGGGCAGTGTGAATCAATCCCGTGAGCGAGCCTACCAGGCCCCAAGAAATCATGATGCGCGCGATCCATTTACGAGCGCTCCATAACTCCACGATGAGAGATCCCGGAATTTCGAGCAGCACATATCCGGCGAAGAAGATGCCTGAGCCCAGCCCGAAGACTTGATCCGAGAATCCGAGCTCGCGCGTCATATCCAGGCCCGCGAAGCTGATGTTGATGCGATCCAGGAAGGCGATGATATACAGCAGAAAGAGGAATGGCAGCAACCGCCGGTTGATGCGCCGCCGCGTTCTTTGGGCGATTGGAACGGTCTGTGCTATTGCCATCCGCCGCCGAGCGCGCGATAGAGTTGCACCACCGACTGCAGCTCCAGAAGCCGCAACTGCGCGAGCGTAAGCTGCCCCGCAAACAAGTCTCGCTCGGAATCCAAGACTTGCAGATAGCTGTCCAGACCTCCGCGGTACCGCAGATTAGACAGCCGGACGCTTTCCGAAAGCGCCGTCACCAGCTTTTCTTCCTCGCCACGCTGCTCGCGCGTTCTGGTATGAATGGCCAGGGCATCGGCAACTTCGCGCAGCGCGCCAAAGATGGTTTTCTGATAAGTGATCAGCATCTCGCGCTCTTGCGCTTCGGTGAGTTGGACGCCCGCGCGCAAGCCGGCGTGGAAAATCGGCAACAAGGCATTCGCTGCGAGCGATTCGTTGCGCGCAGGCCCGCTGAACATGCCGGCCAGCGATCGGCTTTGGCTGCCTAGCAGACCGGTAAGCGTAATGTCGGGAAAGAACAACGCTCGCGCTGCGCCGATCTGCGCGTTCGCGGCAATCAGATTGTCCTCAGCCTGGCGAATGTCGGGGCGCCGTTCCAGGAGTGACGCCGGAAGCCCCGCGGGTAAATCGGGCGCCGCTGTGATCTGTTCCAGTGCCTTGCCGCGTGGAATCTCAGCGGGCGCGTTGGCCTGCAGCAGACTGAGCGCATCCTCGGTCTGCGCGATGGAACGCTCGACGCTCGGAATGGTTGCGGTGGTGGTGTAGAGGAACTGCTCGGCTTGCTGAACCTCCAGGCCGTTGGCCGCGCCGCGAGCCTTGCGCTCCTGGATCAAGCGCAGATTGTCGCGTCCGATGTCGGTGTTATGCTGGGCGATTTCGAGCTCCAGATCCAGTTCCCGCAGCTCGAAATACGACGACATGACATCGGAGATCAGCGAGATCACGACGCCGTTTCGGGCTTCCTCGGATGCCAGGTATTGGGCCCGCGCGGCTTCATCCAGACGGCGCAGTTTTCCCCACAGGTCCAGCTCCCAGGCAAACTGTAAACCGGCCTGTGTATAGCTGGTGGCGAAATTCGTGCCGGCGGGAATAAACGGGGTTGCGCCGATCGAAGAGCTCCGCACCGAGTTGTACGAGCCCTGCGCATCCAGCGTGGGAAACAGGTTGGCGCGCGTGATTCCGTATTGCGCGCGAGCTTCCAGAACTCGTTCAGCGGCTATGCGGACATCGAAGTTCTTCTCCAGAGCCGTATCCACGAGCTGTTTTAGGGTTGCGTCCTGGAAAAGATCGAACCACTTCTTGTCGGCAATCGATTCCTGTGTAGTGGGGCTGCCGGGAAATCCCCCAGGCAGGCTGGTGGTGGGCCGATGATAGTTCGGTCCTAACAGGCAACCGGATAAGCCGAGCGTAAGCAAAAGGGGCGCAAACAGACGACGCATCAATCGGTGGCCTCGACAGGCTGTGGCTTGGTTTGATCTTGCAGCCGCCTCTCACCGCGCGCCGGTTTGCTACGCCGTTCCACGAAAGTCTCGATGACGAAATATTGAACGGGGACGAAAAAGATCGCGAGCAGGGTGGCCGCGAGCATTCCACCCAGCACCGCGGTACCGAGCGATCGGCGCGATGCCGCACCCGCTCCGGTTGCCACAAACAGCGGCACGACGCCCAGGATGAACGCGAAGGACGTCATCAAAATGGGTCGAAGCCGCAACTTCGCGGCGTGCAGCGCGGCCTCCCGCACCGGCATCATGTCTCGCTGGTGGCTTTCCTTGGCGAACTCAACAATCAGGATCGCGTTCTTGGCAGCCAGTCCGATGAGCGTGACGATGCCGATCTGAGTGTAAACGTCGTACGGAAAGTTGCGCAACCACACAGCCAGCAGCGCGCCGAAAAGCCCCAAGGGCAATGAGAGCAGTACGGCCATTGGGATAGACCAACTTTCATACAGCGCCGCGAGACAGAGGAAAACCAGCACGGTAGCGAATCCGAAAATTACGCCTTCATGCCCTTGCGCCAGCTTCTGCTGATAGGTGGTGCCGGTCCATTCGTACCCGAAACCCGCGGGCAGTGTCTCCGCCGCCACCTTTTCCATGGTGTCGATGGCTTGTCCTGAACTGACCCCGGGCGCGGGCGCGCCGAGAATCTGAACCGCGCGAAAACGGTTGTAGCGGAACACAACTTCGGGGCCCGACGACGGCTTGATAGTCGCCAGCGTGCCCATCGGCACCATGTTTCCATCTTTGCTGCGCACGTAGAACCGGTCGATGTCGGAAGGCTGATTGCGAAACTCGGGCTCGGCCTGAATCAGCACCTGCCAGGTATGGCTGAACCGATTAAAGTCGTTCACGTACAAACCGCCCAGGAATGTTTGCAGCGCGTTATACGCGTCGGTGACCGGCACGCCCAGCGTTTCCAGCTTGTCCAGATTCATGTCGACGCTGTAGGTGGGGACGCTCGAGCGAAAAGTGTTCACCGCGTTTCCAATCTCAGGATGCTTGCGGGCCGCATCCACCAGCGCGTCGGCGACATTGCTGAGCTGGTCCAACTCGCCGCCGCGGCGGTCTTCCAGCATGAACTGAAATCCGCCGGTGTTGCTCAAACCGATGATCGGAGGAAAGCCGAATACGGTGGTGAAGGCTTCCGGAACATCAGAGAGCGCGCGCTGGGTGGCGGCCAAAATCGCGGTGAGTTGCAGGTCTTTCGACTTGCGTTGCTCCCAGGGGGTGGTAACCACAACCAGGGTCGCCACGTTAGAGGCGGCGGTGTTGGTGGTGAAGTCGTTTCCGCCGATTACGAACCAGCTCTCCACTCCCTTCACCTTGGCCAAACGCTGCTCGATCTTCGCCACGGCCGCGTCCGTCCGGTCTATGGAGGCCCCGTCCGGCAATCGCACGGGAACAAAGTAGGCGGCTTGATCCTCGTCGGGCAAGAACCCGGCCGGCAGGATTTTGAACAGCCACCCGCCCGCTACCCAGAAAACGGCTAATCCAACCAGCGCCCATGCCGAGCGGCGAATCATGATTGCAACGCCAGCCAGATATCGATTCCTGGCCCATTCAAATCCACGATTGAATTTGCCGAAACAGAACGCGAGCGGCCCTCGCGACTTCTTATGCGGCTTCAACAGTAACGAACTGAGCGCCGGGCTCAGGGACAACGCGCTGAAGGCCGACAGCAGCACCGAACTCGCAATCGTCAATGAGAATTGCCGATAAATCTGGCCGCTGATTCCGCCCAGGAACGCCACCGGAATAAACACCGCGGCCAATATGCAGGCGATGGCCACCACCGGCGCAGACACCTGTTCCATCGCTCGTAACGTGGCTTCATGCGGCGCCATCCCATCGTCGATGTTGCGCTGCACGGCTTCCACCACCACGATGGCGTCGTCCACCACGATGCCGATGGAGAGCACCAGACCGAACATGCTGGTGATGTTGATCGAGAAGCCCAGCAGCGGGAACAGCGCGATGGCGCCGATAACGGCCACCGGCACGGTGAGCAGCGGGATCAAGGTCGCTCGCCAATTCTGCAGGAAGACGAAGACCACCAATATCACCAGACCAACCGCGGCCAGCAGCGTGAAGATCACGTCCTGAATGGAAGCACGCACAAAGCGCGTGGAATCGTAGGTGACTTTGTAGTCGATGCCAGCCGGAAAATTCGATTTGGCCTGCCGCATAAACGCGTTCACCTGATTAGAGGTCTCCACCGCGTTTGCGCCAGGCGACAAGAAAACAATCACATTGCAGGAAGGTTTGCCGTCGGTGCGGCTGAAGCCTTGGTAGGTGAACGCGCCGAGCTGCACTCTCCCGATGTCGCGAATGCGGAGCAGGGAAGCGTCCGGCTGTGCCCGCAGCACAATGTCGCCGAACTGCTCGGGGTCCACCAACCGTCCGGGAGCGGTGACCGCGTACTGAAAGGAGGTGCCCGTCGGAGAGGGCGCCTGCCCGAGAGCGCCAGCGGGATTCTGCCGGTTCTGCGCGTTGACGGCGTCGCTGATGTCGGTGGCAGTTAACCCGAGCTTGGCCATTTTGTCGGGGTCCACCCATACGCGCATGGAGTAAACCTGTTGCGAGGAGAGGCGTGAATCGCCTACACCCGGAAGACTGCCGATTTGATTCAGCAGATTGATCTGCGCGTAGTTGGTCAGGAACAGCGAATCGTAACGGTCGTCGGGCGAAACCAGTCCGATCACCATGAGAAACGCGCTCGAAACCTTCTTCACCACCACGCCTTGCCGCTGCACTTCCGGAGGCAGCCGGGGCAGCGCGATGTTCACTTTGTTTTGGGTTTGAACGGTGGCGGTGTCGGGGTTGGTGCCGAGCTGAAAGGTGACATTGATGCTGATGCTTCCGTTGTTCGCGCTGCTCGAAAGGAAATACATCATGCCGTCCAAACCGGCGAGTTGTTCTTCGATGGGCTGCGCGACCGTCTTTTCGAGATCGATCGAATTACCGCCCAGGTAGCTGGCCGTGATCTGGACCACCGGCGGAACAACTTCGGGGAAGGCGGCAATCGGAAGATTGGGAATCGCCACTACGCCCAGGATGACGATGACAATCGCGATGACGATGGCAAAAACCGGCCGGTCAATGAAAAATCGCGCCATGACGGCTTAACGGCCCTGCCCTTCGGCCGCGCCCGAGGGGCGATACGGCGTGGGTGTTACGTGCGCGCCTGGCCGCACTTTAAGCTGCCCTTCGACGATGACGCGATCGCCCGGATTCAGCCCTTGCTGAACGATCCAGTTCTCGCCCACCCGTTCGGCTGTGGTGATGGGGCGGAGCTCTACTACATTGCCGGCGCCAACGGTCAGCACTGTTTGCACGCTTTGCAGTTGCTGGATGGCGCGTTGCGGAACCAGGATCGCGTTGCGGCGCAGTTCGGTCTCCACGCGCACCTTGCCGAATTGTCCCGGCAGCAGCGTGTGCTGGGGGTTGGGGAAGCTGGCCTGTAATTCGAGAGTGCCAGTCTTCGGGTCCACCTGGTTGAGAGTATTTTCGATACGCCCCTTTTGCGGGAATTGGGTGCTGTCGGCCAGCATGAGCGCGAGTGGAGATTCGAGCAGCCTGGGGTTCTTCTTGAACGACAGATATTGTGACTCGGTGACCTTGAAGCGAACCCAGATAGGATCCAGCGGAACAATGGTGGTGAGCGGCATCTGGGCGTTCGCGTTCACCAACCCACCCACTGGAACCAGCGTGTCGCCAATCAGGCCGCTGATCGGAGCGCGAATCGTCGCGTATTCCAGGTTGAGGGAAGCGGTTCGCAATGCGCCTCGCTGGGCCTCCATTTTGCCCTGGGTTGACGAGATTTGCGTAGAGGTGGAAAGACGCGTTTGATCCACATTGGCTTTGTTGGCCCGAACCGTGGCCTCGCCCGCGTGCAAAGCGGCGACAGCCGTATCCAGTTCCTGTTGCGCCGCGGCATCTGCTTTCACTAGCGGAGTCAAACGATCGTTGTCCTGCTGGGCCTTGAGCAGGTTGGCTTCCGCAGCCGCCAGGTTCGCCTCGGCTTGCAAAAGAGCTACTTGCTTGCGAGCGAACTCAAGATCCGCCTCGCTTTGCGACAAATTTCCTTTGGCCTGCTCCACTGCTGCCTCATACGGACGCAGATCCAAAACGTACAGCACATCGCCCGCGTGTACTTCCTGCCCGGGGTGGAATAGCCACTTGTCGATATAGCCGTCCACACGGCCGCGCACTTCCACCGTATTGCGCGCGTAGGTCTGCGCCGGGTATTCCGACATCACCGGCACGTCCGTCGCAACCACTTGCGTGACCACCACGCCTTGCGGAGGAGGCTCGGCGGGACGCTGGTTTTGAGCTGCCGAATTGCAGCCCGATAGTGCGGCGTAAACGCCCACTGCGAGGACTAAGACAAACCCAGAATTGAAGATACGATCACCAACCATGAACGGCCTTTGAGTCTGAAACTCCTTGGATGCTGCGGGGCGCGCTTTGGACCCAACTCTCTTAATATAGGAGAAGAACTCCTCCATTTTACCGGATGCCGGTCTCTTCGTCGCTTGTTGACCGAAGAAAGCCTGTTGACTAAAGAACCCCGAGGCTTTTAGCGGCGTCGGTCGGTTTGGGGCACGGTGGTTTTGGGCACAGTGGAAGAGATGCCCAGACGATTTTCAAGAATCCGGACCAGGTTCTGCAATCCGTCGGCACGGGCGCGCTCCTTGCCGACCTCTTCTTTCAATTGCTGCACCCGCTGCTGGAGCGCTGCGTTCTCATCCGCGGACGGCGCTGGTGAGGGTGCCGGAGCTGGAGATGGATTGGACTGGAGTAGCTGCGCTGGTTCCTGCGGCGCATTCGCCACCAGCGCGACCAGTCTCGCAGAGTCATGAATGGGCTCTCCATTGGCCGGGTAAACAGTCAGGGAGAAACCAACGTCGTTGGACTGCGGCAGATACGACATCTTTCCGGCGTGCAGTTGATCGCTGGTCAGCGAAACGTGCGAATCTTTGGCGCCGTCGTTGATTTCCATTTCACCGTGGTCGGCATCGCGAATGAGGCGCGAGTTTGCATCCCACGCCAGTTGCACGGTCTGGGCTTCGCCAATGGCGCGCAGGGAAATGGCTGCGTTCGCCGAAGGATCGCGCCTTTGATACAGCATGAAGGCAGCGATTGCGAGCGCGAGCGCGATGGGTACGGCCCACAACCAACGTTCGCGCGCGGGGAGGTCCTCTTCCACTTCAAAACTTGGGGCTTCGAGCGGCGTCGCATGGAAGACGGGCGCCGGCGAGTTCTCCGGCTGGCTCTGGCGCGGCTTTGCAACCTCGGGCTTTGCAACCTCGGGCTTTGCAACCTCGGGCTCCTTCAGTTTTGGAGCCGGCGGTTTTTCGACCGGAGCAGGCTCCGCGGCGGGAGCAATCGCGGCTTTTTCGGGGGCTGCGGGTTCGGGGACTGCGGGGAGATTCAGCGGCGCTAACTCGAAGACCTGGTAGCTAGCCTCCGTTTGCAACTTGCCGTCCGCTTCGCGCAGAAAGAAACCAGCCTGTGCGTGGCCCCGTCCTTGCGGACAAATCACCAGTGTTACCTGCCACGATTCGGGAAAGAAGCCGTTATAGGTCTCTAAGTCCGAAGGGGACAGAGAAACGCTAGTGCGCAAATGCGACACGAACCAGCCGACCGGTCGGAGGTCTTTCAAATCCGAATTCTGCCTGGCCACCTCCAACTGTACGGCCAGATTCATGCGGTCGTTGTACGACAGCTTCAGACCCTCGCCTTGCGTGCGGTCGCACGCAATAGGACGCCAGGTAAGGATGCGGATCAGGTCCTCGCGCCGCGTCCCGAACAATACGCCGCCGACGGCATCGCCGCCATGGGAGAGTTGTAACAGCTCGTCACAAGCGAACGCCCGGATCTCCTCCATAACTTCCAACGGGTATTCGATCACCCGCGAGACCTGCGGAACGCGCCACGAAGCAAATTCGAAATGCAGGCCAAGTTCTTTGGTTTGCATCACAAGAAGAAAGTTCCTAGACGACTGAAGCTCGCCGTGGCTGCGGTGGTGTCGTCATCCTCATCATCCGGCTGTTCATGCAGGTGATAATAATACGTGATTCCGCCCATGACGACGCAAAAAAGTAAGATGCCTGCGAACCAGCCAACTGTACGCCGGGTCCAAATTTTTTGCTGTTCCACAATGCTGGCCGTAAAACGCACCGAGCACCAGGCCAAGCCCAAGATACACCCCAGCTTGATGTACCAAGGCATAAGATCGAGATGGCCCTCTCCGCCAATTTCGCTCCACAGACTGATGATGGCGATCAGCGCCAGGATGAATTCCACGGAATAGGCCAGACGCAGCCACGATGGATTTGACGAAACCAACCCAACGGGAGCGGGAGGCGCTTCCACCAGCAGGCTCGTTAACCGAGGGGACTCCTCCTGCGCCGGTGCTTCCAGGCTTTCCGATACTTCGCTTGGATTCAATTCACTTCCCAACGTATCATGTTCTCTTTCCCATCACGATATTTTTGAGCGCCTTTCTTCTGTTCCAGGTGCAACCCATGATCGGGCGTTACATCCTGCCCTGGTTTGGCGGCGGGCCCGCTATTTGGACCAGTTGTCTGCTGTTCTTCCAAGCCTGCCTGCTGGCAGGTTACGCCTACGCCCATGTGCTGGGATCGCTAGGGAACGTGCGGCTGCAAGCGGGAGTGCACGTCGGACTGCTGCTCGGGTCTCTTGCGTCTCTGCCGATTCATCCCAACTCGGCGGTTTGGAAGCCGGTCTCAACTGCCGATCCGTCCGGCCGGATTTTCCTTCTGCTAACCGTGACAGTGGGTGGCCCCTATCTGCTGTTGTCCGCGACAGCGCCGCTGCTGCAGCGTTGGTTTGTCATGACTGAATCGGGCGGCGGTACTGAAAGATCACCCTGGCGCTTATATGCGCTTTCGAATTTCGGATCGTTTCTTGCCTTGCTGAGCTATCCGTTCGTTTTTGAACCATTACTGCGGCTGCGCACGCAAGGTTCGATATGGTCCGGATTGTATCTGGTATTTGCGGCAGTGTGCGGATTCACGGCGTGGCGGTTATGGTCCGTGCGGCCGGCGCCCCTGGCGGCCAGCAGCGAAGTCGAATCTACCGTTCGCCCCACTGCGGGTAGCGTGCTCTTCTGGCTCGGGCTTTCCGCCTGCGGCTCCACGCTTCTGGTGGCCACCACCAACCAAATCTCGCAGGACATCGCGGTCAGCCCGTTCTTGTGGGTGGCGGCGCTTGCCATCTACCTGCTCACCTTCGTGCTGGCGTTCGAAAGCGACCGATTCTACCGGCGAACTCCATTCGCGATCGCCGCAGGGCTTTGCGCTCCTGTCGCCTGCGTGCTTCCAACCATTTCGATCGGCCTCTCGCTCCGCTGGCAACTCTTGGTCTATCTGATTGCGCTGTTTGTCACCTGCATGCTGTGCCAGGGTGAACTGGCTCGATCCCGCCCAGCGCCGCGCTATCTCACGAATTTCTATTTAAGCATCGCGGCGGGCGGCGCTATCGGTGGAGTTTTTGTGGCCCTCATTGCGCCTCGGATATTCACCGAATTTAGTGAATATCCAATCGGTCTGGCGGCTGCTTGTTTTCTCGGTTTCGCGGGATGGCTGCGAACGGGCGCTCTGAGTCAATGGACCAGCCGCAATTTCGCCGTCCGTCTGCCTCTAATGGCGCTGTTGATCGGTGGAACGGCCGCGCTGGCCGCTAGCATGACCACCGGCAAACAAGGCGCTGTGGTGAGCGCCCGAAACTTCTACGGCATGCTGCGCGTGACGGCGCGCGAAGATGAGAACGGTCCTTTTCGCGAACTGCAACATGGCCGCACGCAGCATGGATTCGAATATTTGGAGGCCGCGCGGAAGGGCTGGCCCACCTCTTACTATGGGCCGCATAGCGGCATCGCCATGGCGCTGAACGCGTTGGACAAGCCCAACCGCCGCATCGGCGTGGTCGGCTTAGGCGCTGGCACCATGGCCGCGTGGGGGCGTCCGGGAGACCTTTTTCGCTTCTATGAAATCAACCCGGATGTGGAGCGCCTGGCGCGGACCTGGTTCTTCTTTTTGAGTGACTCGAAAGCGCAAACCGAAGTTGTGCTGGGCGACGCTCGGGTGCAGCTGGAACGGGAATTAGCCTTGGGACGCTCGCGGGACTTCGATCTAATTGCCGTAGACGCGTTCTCGAGCGATTCCATTCCGATGCATTTGTTGACGGCTGAGTGCGCGGACATCTACCGGCAGCGCCTGGCGGCCGATGGCGTGCTCGCCCTGCATCTATCCAATCGGACGCTCGAACTCGATCCGGTGGCGCGGGGCATGGCGAGCCATCTAGGCTGGGCGGCGGTGCAGATCGTATCGAGAGACGATGCCGGCACTGGTGAGAGCAGCTCGCGCTGGGTTTTGCTGACGCCGAACCAGGATTTTCTCGAACGGTCAGGCCTGGCGCGCCATCCCTCGGATTGGAGCAGCCACGCGCCCATCACTTGGACGGACGATTTCGCGAGCTTGTGGCACGTCCTGAAATTCTGACGCACCCTCGGGTCATTCCTTGAGTGCGGATTGGATATCGGTGTGACTGAAGTCGCGACCCTTGTAGAGCAATGGTTGCTCGATGGCTCGGGCCAATGCATAAGCCAGGCAATCTCCGAAGTTGAGCTTCGCACGATGGCGGCCTTTGCCAAAATCTCTGTAGCGGCATCTTTCTCCCAAGAGAATCGCCAGGACTGCCGAAGCGTCAATAACTATTGCGGGCTAGCGTGGCAGGCCCTTCTTGTCGTAGGGCAGAACGGCGTGATCGCTGGACTTGACGGGCCCCTTTACGTGAGCGGCGCAGCGTTCGCCAATCTCTAGTAACTCGGTGCTCAAGGGCTTGCCGCGGCGCCTATGTTTCTCACGGTCCAACTTTTCCCGGAGCGCTTCCGCACTTTTGATGTTCAAAGACATGAGGTGAACCTTGGATCAACTGCCCCCATTATTGCACCAGCGATTCCAGCACCGGCAGCGGCACCGCGCTTTCCTTCAAAGCCGCGTCCTGGAATTGCTGGAGTTGATACGCCGCGCCTTTGCGCTTCTTGTAATCCTCGCGCGTGTCCAGCCATCCGCGCCAGCCGAGGAAGTACATCGGAAGCTGGCAGGAAGACAATTGCGCGCGCTGCCACTTGCCCTCGGCTTCTTCCTTCTCCTGGAAGGTGTCATTCATCATCAAATCCAGCGCCTGCTGCTCGGTCATGCCCATGGTTTGCAGCCGGATGTCGAGAATCGAGTTCGCGATGGACCGCAGCAGTTGTTTCATCATCGACAGCCGCAGTTCCTTGCTGTTGTCCATGAAGCCTTCGTCCGACATCATCTGTTGCGTGTAAAGGGCCCAGCCTTCCACGTACGGGCCATTTCCGAAAATGCTGCGAAGCACTCGGCGCGATTTCGGCTGCAGCGCGTTGGCAAATTCAAACTGCACATAATGGCCCGGCATAGCTTCGTGAATCGTGATCTGCATCAGACCATAACGGTTGTATTCGCGCAGTTTCGAATCGACGCTGGCTTTGGGCATGCTGGGCGGAATGGGCGTCACCCAGTAGAAGGCGCCCAGTTGCGGTTCGAGCGCCGGTGCAGCATTGAAGCCGGCCACGGAGTAAATCCCGCGCATGAACTCGGGCGTGGGAATCACTTGCAGGTTGCTGGTATTGCCGAGCGTCACCAGGTGCTTCTCACGGACGAAATTGGTGGCTTCTTCCAGATCCTTTTTAGCTTCATCCATGAAAGCCGCCGGCGTGGTGTGCTGCTGGGCGATTTTATCCAGAGCGGCCTTCACGGATTGCGGCGCCGCCAGCTTCGCCATCTGATCCCGCACGTCTTTGAGCGCTGCCTCGGCTTCTGAAAGCACTTGCTCCGGCTTCTTCCCGGAAACCAGGGTATAGGCGAACTTCTGCTCGTACTTCTCTTTCCCGAGCCGCCAGTCGCTGGTCTTTTTCGACAGATCGTCCTGCAGGAATTTCGTGAAGGCGCGCAAAGAGTCCAGAGCCGGCCCGGCCGCGCGATCATATTCCGCCTTCAAAGCCTCCGGCGCCTTGGCGCGCAGGGTTTTGTCGATCAGGTCCAGGTTGCCTTCGTTCTCTTCACGCGCTACACGATTCCAGACGTCAGGTGCGTCGAGCAGATTCGCCTGCCCCTGCTGCATCAGCCCCGGAATCTTTTGGAGCCGCTGGATGATGGCGCGATAGCGTTGATCGAGCGGCGCATATTCCAGCACGAAGGGGTTGAAGAGGGCGTTGCCGACCAACTCCACATAGACCGTCGGATTGTGGCGATAGCTCTGGATCTTGTCGAGTTCGAGCAGTGAGAGGTTTATCTGGTTATCGATGATCTCGAAATCGGCGCGGTCTTCGGCCGAGAGCGAGTCCTGCTGAATGGCCGACAGGCGATTGTGAAAGTCCGAATAAAATTTGTGCTGTTGGTCGATGCCGGCCGCGCTGAGGTCGTCGATCTGCTCATCCAGTTTCACGCCCTTGTGCTCGTGATAACCGGCGGAAGTGGCGCCCACCGGCGAGAGAGCCAGCGAGCCATAAACGAAGTCGTCTGTCAGGCTTCCGAGATCCGGTTTTGCCGGCGCAGCCGGTTGCTTACAACTGGTCATAACAAAAACCGATACAACCGCAAAAATGAACCCAGTCTTAAGCATTGGCCGCATGTACTTTCTCCAGATCTTCGGCGACTCCAAATTTGGAACCTTCCAGCTCGGCGTTGATATTGCGGAGTAATCCAGTGAGAACCCCGCCGGCGCCCACTTCGACAAAACGATGGACGCCGAGCGAAGCCAGCTTCTGGATCACTTCCGTCCAGCGGACCGGGTTCGGCACTTGTTGATACAGCCCTTCTCGAGCTTCAGCGCCCGAGTGAATTACCTGCGCTTGCCAGCCATTTACTAAGGGCACTGCTAGATCGCGAAATTCGGTGGCGTCCAGATCCGCCTTGAGGCGTTGCTGCGCGGGCTCCATCAGCGGGCAGTGAAACGGAGCGCTCACCGGCAGCAGGATAGCCCGCCGGGCTCCAGCGGCTTTGGCCAGTTCCATCGCTCGATGAACGGCGCCGGTGTGACCCGCCATCACCACCTGGTCCGGCGAATTGTAGTTCGCCGCCGTCACCACTTCGCCTTGGCATGCTTCCGAGAGGACGGCATCGAGCTTTTCCATAGGCATTCTCAGCAGCGCAGCCATGGCGCCGGTTCCCACCGGTACGGCCTCCTGCATATATTGACCGCGCTTGCGCACCAGACGCACAGCGTCGGCGAAGGCCAGTGACCTCGCCGCTACCAGTGCACTGTATTCCCCCAGACTGTGGCCGGCCACAAAGTCGGGCCGGACGTCTTGCTCTTCCAGCACCTGCCAGGCGGCGACGGAAACGGTGAGCAGGGCGGGCTGCATGTTCTGGGTGAGCTGTAGAGTTTCAGCGGGCCCTTCAAAGCAAAGTTCGCTGAGCGAAAATCCCAAAGCCTGATCCGCCTGCTGGAAAATTGTACGGGCTGCGGCAAACTTTTCCGCAAGGCTCTTGCCCATTCCGACGAACTGCGAGCCTTGCCCGGGGAAAACGAACGCGGTCTTCATAAGAACGATTTCAGTGTCACACAAATTTTCGATCCTTTGGCCCACCACTTGCGTCTTATGCATTGAGGAAGGAGGAGGCATGAACGTTCAAACTCGCCCCCAAACTCAGCAGCCTATCCCACAGTACGAGGCCAAGGCATTTGTTTACTGTCCCATCTGCACGCACACGGTGGAGGGGATCGTGGTGGCCACGGCCAAAACAGCCAAGGTGAAACCCGGTCAAAAGTGCTCCCGGTGCTCGGCTGCTCTGGATCCGGCTTATATCATGCGGATGGATCGCGCAGCGTAACCGCCAACATGATACTGTAGTCTTCAGTCCATGAAACGGAAGCCAGCGGGACATCCTAAGCCCACGGTAGCTGAGCCTGTGATCGATCCAAAGCTGTTGGATCAGGCCAAGCTTTCCGTGATGCCCGATCAGACCAAGCGAGCGGAGAAGTGTACCGTTTGCGGCGCCGTTTGTGCGCCCAACTCGACGGAGGGGTTGTGCTGGGTCTGCCGCCGGCTGAAGATCAGCGCGTGGCGCGATTCCGATCAGCAAACCGTTCAGGAGTGACTCTCTGGGCAACCAGAGCCCGCTCGTAAACCAAAGCTCCCGCCGCTACGTCTTCCACGGCAATTCCCAGCGATTTGAAGATTGTTATTTCCCCCGGGTGGAAGCTTTGCTTCACGTTTTGAAGCTCTACTACATTCCCCCAACTGTCGGGCAAGATCAGATCGCCCGCTTCGACCTTCGCCTGTTCCAGCGAGTCCACCGCGACCAAGGCCGCGCGACGAACCAGTTCGGCCGGCAACTCTCGCCGGGTAGCCACGTTCGATCCCATCGCGTTGATCATGGTTCCGGGAGAAATCCAGCCGTCTTCCAACACCGGCTCCGCTGAGTTGGTTGCGGTAACGACGATCTGAGCGCCGCGAACCGCTTCTTCGGCGCTTGCGGCCTCCTGGGCCGAGCACTCCTGGGCGAACTTCCGCCGCTTCTCTTGGCTTCGACTCCAGACGCGCACCGTTTTGATCGGCCGCACCGCTCGAATCGCCTCCACCTGCGTGCGCGCCTGAAAGCCCGATCCGATGACGCCGAGCGTCTCCGCCTCCGGATTCGCTAGAAGGTCCGTGGCGTAGCCAGCCGCTGCACCGGTTCGGGTTTGTCCCAGATGATTCGCTTCCATCCACGCCAGTGGCTCAGCCGTTTGGGCATCGTAGAGCACGAAGTAGAAATGCGCGCCGTAGCGTGGATGAGTGGAGTAGAACTTGGTCCCAAAGTAAACGCCGTAGGAGCCAGCCATGCTGTGCAGCACCGCGCCGGTATCCAGGATGAGACGCCGCCTGGGTTGGTTGATTGCCAAGCCGCGGGACAATGCTAAGAAAGCCCCGTGCATGGCGCCGATAGCGTCCCGCATCGGCAATAATTCGCGGACGTCCTCTTCGCGGAGGTAGAGCATTCGACCGGGCTATTTCGTCACGGGATCGGGGCTCTCCGGATCCAGTCCCAGTTCGACGATGGCCGCTTTCGCGCGCTCCTTATCGAACTGGCCGTCGCGAGCGAGGCGCGCCAAGGTAGCCGCTGCGATGGCTTCCGCGCCGTTCTCGAAATGCCTTCGAAGATACTCGCGATTCTCACTGCGTCCAAAGCCGTCGGTACCGAGCGTCACGAGGCGCCCCGGGAGCCAGGGCGCGATTTGATCTGCTACCACCTTCATGTAATCGGTGGACGCGATGATGGGACCCTCCACGCCTTCGAGCGCCTGGAGCAGGTAGGGCTTGCGTTCGGGCTCGGTGGGATGCAGCCGGTTCCAACGTTCCACATCCAGCGCGTCGCGTCGCAATTCGTTGTAGCTGGTAACGCTCCAGACGTCCGCGGAAACCTGGTACTTCTCCGCCAGGATTTTCTGCGCCCGCAAAGCTTCGTTTAAGATGGGTCCGCTTCCGAATAGCTGGACTTTTGCGTTCCCGTTTTCGGCAGCCTGGAAGCGGTAAATACCGCGCAGGATGCCGTCCGTTACACCCTCCGGCATGGCCGGCTGAGGATAGTTTTCGTTGTAGATGGTCAGGTAGTAGAAGCGATCTTCCATCTCCTGGTACATGCGCCGGATGCCATCTTGAACCACCACCGCGACTTCATAAGCGTATGCCGGATCGTAGCTGCGGCAAGTGGGGACGGTCGAGGCCAGGACCAGGCTGTGTCCGTCCTGATGCTGCAGGCCCTCGCCGGATAACGTGGTTCTGCCGGCGGTGCCTCCCATCAGGAAGCCCTTACCGCGCGAGTCGGCGAAAGCCCAGATCAGATCGCCGATGCGCTGGAACCCGAACATCGAATAATAGGTGAAGAAGGGGATCATCGGTACGCCGTAGTTGGCGTAGGCCGTGCCCGCCGCGGTAAATGAGGCCATGGAACCCGCTTCGTTGATTCCTTCTTCCAGGATCTGGCCGTTCTTGGCTTCTTTGTAGAACAGGAAATTCTCGCTGTCCACGGGCTTATAGAGCTGGCCCCGGCTGGCGTAAATTCCGTATTGCCGGAATAGTGACTCCATGCCGAAAGTCCGCGCTTCATCCGGGATGATGGGGACAATATATTGGCCCAGGCTCTTGTCCTTGAGCAGCAGCGTCAGCACGCGCACGAAAGCCATGGTGGTGGAGACTTCACGGCCTTGCGATCCCGACAGCGACTCCGCAAAGGTCTCGAGCGCCGGCGCCTCAATGTGAATTTTGGGCACTGACCGCGCCGGCAGACTGCCCCCCAGCGCTTCCCGCCGTTCCTTGATATAGCGAACTTCCGCACTGTCCTCCGGCGGCCGGTAAAACGAAGCCGTGTGGACGGTTTCCTCCGAAATGGGGATGTCGAAGCGCCGGCGGAAATAGATCATCTCGTCTTCGTTCAGCTTCTTCTGCTGATGCGTGACGTTGCGGCCTTCACCCGCTTCACCCAGCCCATATCCCTTGATGGTCTTGGCCAGGATCACGGTGGGCGATCCGGTATTGTCCATGGCGCGCTTATAGGCGTTGTAGACCTTCAGCGGATCGTGGCCGCCGCGCCGCAGCGCGCCCACTTCTTCGTCCGACATGTGTTCCACCAGCTTCAGCAGCTCGGGGTACTTGCCGAAAAACTCCTTGCGCGTGTAGGCGCCGCCCTTGGCTTTGAAATTTTGATACTCGCCATCCACGGCCTCGTTCATGCGCTTGATGAGCAGCCCGGTGGTGTCTCGCGCCAGCAAGTCGTCCCAGTTGCTGCCCCAAACCACTTTGATGACGTTCCATCCGGCGCCGCGGAAGTGAGTTTCGAGTTCGGTGATGATCTGGCCGTTGCCGCGCACCGGACCATCCAGCCGTTGCAGATTGCAGTTGACCACGAAGATCAGGTTGTCCAATTGCTCCCGAGCTGCCAGTGCGATGGCGCCCAGGGATTCCGGCTCATCGGTTTCGCCGTCGCCCAGAAAAGCCCAAATCTTGCGGGCGGTCACGGGGATGATGCCGCGATTCTCCAGGTAGCGCATGAAGCGGGCTTGATAGATCGCGTTGATGGGCCCGATTCCCATCGACACCGTGGGAAACTGCCAGAAGTCCGGCATCAGCCAAGGGTGCGGATAGGACGAGAGCCCGGGATGCTCACGCAGTTCGTGCCGGAAGTTTTCCAGGTGCTTTTCGCTTAACCGGCCTTCCAGATAGGCGCGAGCGTATTCGCCCGGCGAGGCGTGACCCTGGAAGTAGACAAAATCCCCCGGTTGATCGCCGTGCCGACCGTGGAAGAAATGATTGTGGCCCACTTCAGCCAGTGTCGCGAGCGACGCGTAGGTGGAGATGTGGCCGCCGATGCCGCTATCGTGCTTATTGGCGCGCACCACCATGGCCATGGCGTTCCACCGGATCAGGCTCTTGATCCGCCGCTCGATGGCCCGGTCGCCGGGGTACGGAACTTCTTCGTCCACCGGGATGGTGTTGATATAAGGGGTCTTCAGGACGTTCGGAGGCTGAACGCCGTAGAGAGCGGCGCGTTCGGTGAGGCGATCGAGCAGGTAGGCAATACGGTCAGCCCCTCCCTCCTCCACGACGCCGTCCAGAGCTTCCAGCCATTCGCTGGTCTCTTGTGTATTCGGATCCTCGCTGGTAACGAGTTTTGTAGCAAGCATGGGTTTAAGTTCGGGTCACTTTCAACATAGCATTAGTGGGACTGCCGAAGCCGTTATGGCACAACCGTCATGGAACAACCGTTATGGAACAACCAGGGTTTCGCCAACGGGGCGAACATAGGGACGGGGCTGACCGGATCCGGGCCCAACAGCGACCGAGAGAGCACGCCAGCGACTGTATTGTTATGATAGCTCGGCTGGGAGGCTGATCGAGTTCCGGCGTGGGTCCGCGTTGTCGAGGCTCACGTTTCGATTCCTCCCGGCCTTCTCCGAGCGGTTAGTTACGGGCGGCGCGTCTTTCTCGCGACTCTCGCGTTCGAGAGACTTCTGTCAAAGCAATGATGGCTCTCTCCACCAGACGGCGCTCCCGGCGCAGCTTCTTCAGCCGCGCATCCACCAGCAGCAGCATGGACCCGCCCAAATCGTTCCCCAACGACTTTGAGACAAAATCCGACTTCATGTTCATCAAGAATCCCCCAACGTAGTAGGCAACCTGACACACCAGTCTAAATACAGGCGAGGAAAGTGGCTATCAGGCTGTCTGTGATTTTTTTGTCCGAAATAGGACTACATGAACAATAGGGAATCCCCTATGTAGAGACTCTGCGATCCTAGTCCACGAGCTTGTTTTGAATGGCGTAGTGAGTGAGTTCGGCGTTGGTCCGCATGCCCATTTTTTCCATCAGGCGTGCGCGATAAGTGCTGATCGTTTTGTCACTGAGTGACAATAGCGCGGCGATCTCTCCCAGAGTCTTCCCGGACGCGATCAGGCGCATTACCTGATGCTCACGATCCGACAGCGTCTCATCCGGCGGGCGATCGGCGCCACGTTTCAGGTCGATAATAAGCCTCTCAGCCAACGCTGGGCTTAAGTACTTTCCGCCTTCCATTACCTTATGGATGGCTTTGGAGAGTTCAGCACGCGGGCTGTCTTTGGTAATGAATCCCGCGGCGCCGGCCTTGAAGGCGCGCCGGGCGTACTGCTCCTCCGAGTGCATGGTGAGCACCAGTACGGGAAGACGCGGGCGAAGGTGCTTCAGCTCCTTCAGGACCTCCAGCCCACTCTTGCCGGCGAAGGACAAATCGAGGATCACCGCATCCCAGTCGCTAGCCAGCGCGCTCCGCAAGGCCTCCTCCGGGGTTCCGGCTTCACCGCAAGTGATGGCGCCGGGCTGCTCTTCCAGCAATCTCTTGACGCCATCCCGTACCACTTCATGATCGTCGACGATGAGAACTCTTTGCATCAAATGGCCACGCCCGCTTCTTCGAGCGCAAGCGGAACGCAAAGGCGTAGCGTGGTTCCCGCTCCCTTCTGTCCGGCAATCTCCAGATGGGCTCCGATTAAGTGGGCCCGTTCCTGCATTCCCAGGAGCCCCAAGGAACTTCTGTTTAGCCGCTCTTCTTGTGTGATTCCGCGCCCGTTGTCAGTCACCATCAGAATCAGCGAACTTTCTTCAATTCTCAGGCAAATCCCCACTTGAGTCGCTTGTGCGTGACGAATGATATTCGTCAAGGCCTCCTGGACTACGCGGAACACGGCCGTGGATTCGAAATCCCCCAGCGGGATACTCTGCAACGCGCAATCGCAGCGGCATTCGATTCCGGTCCTGGCTTGAAACTGCTCCGCCTGCCATTCGATGGCTTCCATCAAACCCAGATCGTCCAGAATACTGGGGCGCAATTCGGAGGCGATGCGACGCACCACGTTGATGGTGGTGTCCGTGAGGCCCAGCATGCTGGCGAGTTTGTCCTGCATCGCTTTCAGGCGCGCCGGATCCGCCGGCTCGTGAATGGTTTTTTCGAATGCTTCCAACTCCCACCGCAAGCCGGTGAGAATGCCTCCTACCTCATCGTGGATTTGGCGGGCGATGCGCGTGGCCTCTTTCTCGCGCGCCGATTGGAGGCTGGCCGATAGAGCGCGCAACTGATCGCTACTGGCCTGGAGACGGTCGTCGGCTTCCTTGCGGTCTGTAATGTCTTCGGCCACGCCGCCCATGCGATAAATTTGCCCCCATTGGTTGCGGATGGGAAAGCCCCGGTCGCGCAACCAACGGATGGCGCCGTCCTTGGTGACGATCCGGTATTCAATCTCAAACTCCTGTCCCTGGAGACTCTGCATCGCTTCCTGCACGCGCGAACGGTCTTCGGGGTGGACGCCCTCCAGATATAGCCCGGCCGCATAAATAGCTTCGGAAGTTTTTCCGCGAACCTTCTGATACATGGGACTCACGTACAACAGTTGCTGGAGGTCCGGGGACCTGAGCCAAAACACTTCATGGATGTTTTCGGTGAGCTGGCGGAACCGTTCCTCGCTTTCGCGCAGCGCGCCTTCGGCCAGCTTGCGTTCGGTGATGTCGCTCGCGACACCGGCAATCCGATAGATCCTGCCGGATTGGTCCCGGATGGGGAATCCGCGGTCCCGCACCCAATGCACCGTTCCGTCGGCTCGTCGAATGCGGAACTCGACGTCATACTCGGCTGCTTCCCGCCCCATGATCGCCGCTACTTTCTCGCGATCTTCGGGATCGATCTGGTCGAGGAAAGATTCATAGCCGTAGTCGGCATATCGCTCTTCGGGAGAACGCCCCGAAAAGCTCCGATACGCCGGGCTCAGATAAAGCACCCGCTTGAAATCCGGAGACCTGATCCAGAACAGATCGCGGATGTTTTCCGTCAACTCGCGGAATAGCTCCTCGCTCTCTCTCAGCGCCTCCTCAGCCCGCTTTCGCTTGGTGATGTCCTGTCCAATGCCGATTCCGGTACCGTCGGAAAGGTGGAGCATGGCCCAAGATGTATCGATCACCCGGCCATCCCGTACCGTGGTCTTGAAGTCAGCCCACTCCGCGTTGGTATTCGCCACGAAATCGCGGACCATTGCACGATATTCGGGGTCCGGATAGTTCTCCAACACGATGTCTATGTTTTGTCGCTCGATCTCTTCCAGCGACCACCCTAGCGTCCGTTCCCACTCCCGATTCACCAGCTTGATCCGGCCATTGCGGTCGACGAAATTGAGCATGACCGGGATGTGATCGAATATGGATTCGAGAATCTCCTTCTGCCGCCTCAGGTCCTCCTGCACGCGCTCGCGCTGGGCGATCTCCCCGCGCAATTCTTGATTGGCTGACTCCAGCTCTGCAGTGCGTTCCTCCACTCTTTCTTCGAGCTGCTCATTCGCTCGATAGGTTGCCTGCTCTGCCTTTCTGCGCTCGATCATCTCCTCCTGCAGTCGTCGGTTCGCTGTCCGAAGGAGTGCGCCTTGTAGCTGGGCCTTTAGCCCAAGATGCACGAACACTCCGAATGCGGCCGCGCCAGACAGCGCTCCCAGCCAGGCCAAGGTCAACGACGCCCCGGTCTCGGTCCTGGGCGAAAATTCCTGCAACAAGGCGATTCGCACGGTTGCCAGGAAAATGCACGCGCCGATCGGCGCCCAGGTGGGTTGCCGCAGTTCGGTCAGGCTCCAGTCCAATGCTGCGCCTGCTGCACCCAGGCCCAGCAGTAGAAGGACGCCCGCCGTGAGTAGCGCCGTGAGGTCCGGGGTACCCAGGGCAAAAGTCTCTCCGCTTCCCCACAGAAGGCGGACTCCAGAGGCTGCGGCGGCTGCGGCGAATAGGACGCCGCCACTACCAAGAATTGTGGATCTCATCCGGAGCGGAGCCACTCGGGCCAGCACGAAGACGGTGGCAAGCGCGATGAAACTGAGCGCGGCAGCGGGTGACATCCAACCCGCGCCAGCGCGAAGCGTGGTGTTGAACGAAGGCTCGATGAGCGATAGGGCGGCCAGCATGGCCGGGATCACAGCGCCGACGTATATAAATGGCGGTCTTTGTATCACGATCCCCACTAGGGCCAGCCCGCTGAAGGCAAAAGCGAGAGCCGCGCTGCGCTCGATCGGGGACGCAGCAGGGAAGGCTCGTGCGACCACCGCGAGGGCTCCGATAAGAATCACCAGGGCCCCGCACAGGACGACGGATCTTCTGAGCAAGGAACTACGCTTCCCGGCGTCGGCGGACCGGGCAGGCTGCGTAGCTAACCGGGACGCAGCCATGTGGTAAGCGATTGACCACATGGAGGAAAAGCATATCACATCAAGCAAGGTAACCTTGGCAAGCGGGGCCGCGTCTTATGGATTCGATCCGCAGAGAGTGAGTACTTACTTATGGACCTGGTCCCAACGCCCGCCGTCCCGCCCAAATCGCCCGAGGCTGGCCCTCGCCCACCCCGCATGCCCGGCGAGGACCGCCGCAGGCAACTGCTGCGAGTAGCGGTGGAAAGTTTCGCCCAGAACGGCTTTAGCGGCACCAAGACTAAGGACATCGCCGCGGCCGCAGGTGTCAGCGAAGCCATCCTGTTCCGCCACTTCGCCAGCAAGGAAGATCTTTACCACGCCATTTTGGACGAGAAGGAAGCCACCATGGGTGGTGAACGATGGTTCGTCGAAATGAACGAGCTGGCGGAGCGCCGCGACGACCGCGGCCTCTTCCAACATGTGGCCCGGCAGTTGATTTACTCCTTTCGCGAAGACGCCGCCTTTCATCGCTTGTTGTTGTACGCCTCTCTTGAAGGGCATTTGCTGGCCGATCTCTTTCATGAGCGGTTCGGGTTGCCCATGGGCGACTTTCTTTCGCGTTACATCGCCCTGCGGCAAAAAGAAGGCGCGTTTCGGGAATGCGATCCGGGCGTCGCCGTGATGTTTGTGATCGGATCGACCATCCAGTATGCGATGGCCCGGCATGTTCTTGGCGCCAAGAAGTTTTTGTCCGACGAAGAGTTTATCGTGGACCAATTCGTGGAGCTGATTCTCGCTGCTCTGGAACAGCGGCCCCCCTCCGGCCGTATGGCAAAAGGAAAGCAGAAGTAATCTTATGGAAAGCCGTACAATCTCACAGTCCCTGGTGGTGAGCCTGGCGGGAATCGCGCTGCTGGCTGCCGCCGGATGCAGTAATTCCAGTAAGAACGTCACCTTGACCGAAGCCGCTACTGGTCCGGCGAGGGTGCTGAAAGTGTCCACGGTGCGCGCCGTCGCTCGACAGGTCTCGTCTTCGGTGCAAGTCACCGGGAGTTTTCTCGCCGAGGAATCTTCGGATGTGGCGCCGCCCGCCGCCGGGAGGGTGATCGCGACTCCGGTGGACGTGGGCGCCTTTGTTCAGGAGGGCCAAATCCTGGCCAAACTCGAAGACCGTGACGCGCAACTTCGCTTGCAAGCGGCGCTCGCTTCCGAACAGCAGGCCGACGCGAGCCTCCGTCAGGCGGAATCGCGAATTGGCCTGGCAAAGGGCGGCAAATTCGACGCCAACAACGTGCCGGAAGTTCTTTCAGCCAAGGCGTCCTACGATTCCGCGATGGCGGAAGCGAAGATGTCGGAGGCCGATGCCGAGCGTTACGACGCCTTGATCAAAACCGGCGACGTGTCCCAAAGCGCCTTCGATAAGGCCCGCACGCAGGCCGACACCGCGAAGCAGCAGGCCAATTCGTCGCGCCAGCTCTTTGAAGCTTCCTTGAATTCCGCGCGCCAGAATTTCCAGGGTGTCATCAATGCGCAGGCCTCGCTCGCCTATGCGCACACCCAAACCGCGATCGCTCAAAAGGCGGTGGATGACACCATCATTAAGGCGCCCTTTACCGGCTATATCAGCTCGCGCCCCGTCGCAGTGGGCCAATATGTCGCGCTCACCGCGAAAATCGCTACGCTGGTGCGAGTTACGCCGCTCAAGCTGGAGCTGCAGGTTCAGGAATCGAACGCGCCGCAGTTGAAGGTGAACGCCGATGTCGAAGCCAGTGTTCCGGGCTATCCCGGCCGCACCTTCCACGGCACTGTCACCTCCATCAATCCCACCGTCGATTCGAACTCGCGCACCGTTTCGGTGGAGGCGAAGTTCGCCAATCAGGACCTGGCGCTCAAGCCGGGCATGTTCGCCACCTCGCGCATTTTGCTGAACGGCAGCACCAATGGAATCTTTTTGCCCCGCGCGGCGATTGTCACCGATCCCAGCACTAACTCTTCGCAAGTCTTCTTCATTCGCGATGGCAAGGCGCGAGTGGCGGTGGTGCAGCTGGGCGCCGTGGATGGCGACCTGGTCCAGATTCTTTCCGGCATTTCGGCGGACTTCGTGGTGGCGAGCAACCATCTGCAGGATCTGTTTGACGGCGAGCCTGTCGACATCAGCGCGCCTCAGGCCACCACCGGCAGCTCGGTGTGGGGCAGTCCCCCCGGACTGCGGCCGGCAGTAAGCCCCACCAGGAGAATCGCCCATGCATAAACTTGCGGAACTCTGCGTCAAACGGCCGGTCTTCGCCACCATGCTCATCGTGGCGCTCATGACCGTGGGCGGCTTTTCATTCTTCACCCTGGGCGTGGACCTGTTTCCCAAAATCGATTTGCCAACCGTCTCGGTTTCGGTGAGCAACCCGGGCGCGTCGGCCGAAGAGGTGGAAACCGACATCACCAAGCGAGTGGAAGATGCCGTCAATACCATCAGCGGCATCGACGACATTAACTCCACTTCGGTGGAAGGCGCCTCAACGGTGGTCATCACCTTCGAACTGGATAAGAACGGGGACGTGGGCGCGCAAGAAATCCGCGACAAGGTGAACCTGATCGTGAACGATCTTCCGGACACCGCCAAGGCGCCGGTGGTGCAGAAGTTCGATCCGGATGCGACACCCATCATGCAGATTGCGCTTTCCTCGCCTCGTCCATTGCGGGAAGTCACCGAAATCGCCGACAAGCAGATCAAACCCCAGCTCGAAAACATCAACGGAATCGGACAAATCCAATTGGTGGGTGGCCTGAAGCGCGAAATCCGGGTGTGGGTGGATCCCGACAAAATGCGCGCTTACAACCTGGCCATCTCGGACGTGGCCAATGCCTTGCGCCAACAGAATATGGAAATGCCGGCCGGCAACGTGAACGCGGGAGCCCGCGAGCTGGCGGTGCGCACTTTGGGTCGATTGGTGGACCCGGCGCAGTTCAACGAAATCGCCATTGCCACGCGCGGGGCCTATGTGGTGAAGTTGCACGACATCGGCTACGCGGAGGATTCGCAGGAAGAGCCCACCACCGCCGCGCGGCTGAACGGCGACGCTGCCGTCACCATGGTGGTGTCCAAACAATCCGGCCAGAACACGGTGGCCGCGGCCGACGCGCTGAAGGAGCGTATCGCGCAGGTTGCGGCGGCACTGCCCAAAGACATCCACATTCAAGTGATCAACGACCAATCCATCTTCATCAAAGCGACGGTGCATTCGCTTGAAGAACACTTGATCGAAGGCAGCATTCTGGCCGCGGCCATCGTCTTCGCGTTTCTCGCGAACATCCGCACCACTTTGATCTCCGCGCTGGCCATTCCCACCTCCATCATTTCCACTTTCGCTCTGATGGCTGCAATCGGATTCGATTTGAATCAAATCACCATGCTGGCGCTGACGCTCATGGTAGGCATCGTGATCGACGACGCCATTATTGTCCTCGAAAATATTTACCGCTTCATGGAAGAGAAGGGCATGTCGCCTTATCAGGCGGCCATCGAAGGCACGAAAGATATCGGCTTGGCCGTGATGGCCACCACTTTTTCGCTGCTCGCCGTGTTCCTGCCCATCGGTTTCATGGGCGGCATCGTCGGCCGGTTCATGTCGTCGTTTGGATTCACCGCTTCCTTCGCCATCGCGGTTTCGCTACTGGTTTCTTTCACCCTCACGCCCATGCTTACGTCGCGCTTCGTCAAAGTGCTTCCGAAACACGAGGGTGAAAAAACGCGCAGTTCGAAGGATTCCCGCTTCTTCCGCTTCCTGGATGGCCATTATACGGGCATGCTCGAGTGGTCCATGACGCATCGCAAGACCATGGTCGCTATCAGCGTAGCGGTGGTGCTGAGCACCGTGCCGCTCTTCATGCTGGTGGGCAAAAACTTCATCCCGCAGGACGATCGCTCCGAATTTCAAGCCAGCGTTCGCGCGCCGGAGGGCACATCCTTGGCCGCGACAGTCACCATCACGGAGCGTATCGCGCGCGATATTCGCGCACTGCCGGGGGTGAGCGCAACTTTGACCTCCGTAGGCATTGGATCCGCATCCTTTACCGGCTCAAGCGCGGGTGAGGCCAACAGCGCTTCCATTTTCGTGAAGCTGGTCGGGCGCGGCGATCGCAAGGAAACGCAGGATCAAATGATGGCTAAGGCGCGCGAGATCCTCAAGCACTATCCCAAAGATCTGCGTACCAGCGTGGGGCAGGCAGCCGATGGCCCCGGCGGCGGTCAAGCCGATGTGCAGTTCACGCTTACCGGGCCGGATCTCGACCAGCTCAACTCCTACTCGCAGACGTTACTGGCCAAGCTCAAGCAAATTCCCATGGTGGCCGATGCCGACACCTCGCTGGTTTACGGCAAGCCGGAGCTGAGGGTGGAAATCGACCGGCAGCGTGCAGCGGACCTGGGCGTCCGCGTCAGCGATATCGCGCAAGCCTTGAACACCATGGTGGCCGGCCAGGTGGTTTCTTCGTTTCCATCCGGTGGTGAAGAGTACGACGTGCGCCTGCGCGCCGATATGCAATTCCGCACCAGCGCCGAAGGTCTGCGTCAACTGACGGTTTTTTCGACCAACACACGGGGCTGGGTGCCGCTCGATCAGGTGGTTCGTATTAAGAGCGGCGACGCGCCTTCCAGCATCGGGCGTCTGGACCGGCAGCGTGAGGTGACCTTGAGCGCCAACGTATTACCCGGCGGGTCCCAACAGAAAATCATTTCCACGTTAAATCAAGATGCCGCCGAGCTTCACATGGGGCCCGGCTATCGCACCGAACTTCTCGGCACTTCCAAGGAACTGAATCGCACCGCCTACTATTTCGTCGTCGCCATCGCGCTTACGTTTATCTTCATGTACATTGTGCTGGCAGCACAGTTCGAATCGTTCCTGCATCCTTTCACCATACTGCTCACGCTCCCCATTGCCGTGCCTTTCGGAATCCTGTCGCTGTTGATGTTCGGGCAAAGCGTGAACATTATGTCGGGGCTCGGTTTGCTGTTGCTGTTTGGAATCGTGAAAAAGAACGCAATTCTGCAGATCGATCACACCAACAGTTTGCGCGCCACGGGTATGAACCGTTATGAGGCGATCATTCAAGCCAATCGGGACCGGCTGCGTCCCATCCTGATGACCACCACCGCGCTCGTGGCGGGCATGCTTCCGCTGGTGCTTTCCAACGGCGAAGGATCCGCCAGCAACCGCTCCATCGGCGTGCTGGTGGTAGGCGGGCAGACGCTGTGTCTATTGCTGACCTTGCTCGCCGTGCCGGTGTTTTACTCCCTCTTTGACGATATGAAGCAGTTACCCATGTTCCGCAGATTCTCGCGCAAACGCGAAAAAACACGCGAAGTGGTTTCCGGGTTGGAAGTGGCGCCTCAGCCCATGCATTTCGAAGGAGGGGAGCGCGCCTAATGCGAGCAATCATTTCTCTGGCGTGCAGCCTTTCATTAGCTGTGGCTCAACAGGCGCCTGCTCCATCCCCACCTTTGCCTCCAGCCACCATGTCGTCGCCGCGCCCCAGCACACTGGTGCCGCCGGTGCGTCCGTTCCTTTTGCCTCCGCGTACTGGCGTAGCAACCCAGATGGAGATTTCGCTGGATCAAACGCTGGCTATGGCGCTCGCCAACAACAAGGACATCGAATCGTCCCGCATCGATCGCTTGGAATCGGACTACACGCTCACGGCTGCGCTCGGAGCTTTCGATCCGCAGCTCAGTGTCACTAGTTACTGGGAGCAGCAAATCACACCAGTTGCTTCCTCTTTAGGCGGATCGTCCACCGGAAGTTTGTTGAACAAGACCTGGCAAGCGGACCCCGGCATCACTCAGCCATTGCCTTGGTATGGTGGAACGTTCAAGGCGGATTTATCCTCCGCCGACGCGTCTTCCAACAACACTTTCCTCTCGTTGAATCCGCAGTATGAGACGGCGCTCAATTTTTCGTACACCCAGCCTCTTTGGCGCAACTTGCTCTACGACAGCAATCGCCACCAGATCGACGTCGCCAAAAAGAACCGGTCGCTGACCGACGAGCAGTTTCGCCAGCGCGTCATGACGGTGGTCGAGCAAGCTGAGCAGGCCTATTGGGAGCTCGCATATGCCTACAACAATCTACAAGTTCAGTTAGATGCAGTGCGCATCGGCATCCAGCAGGATGAGAGCAACCGGCGGCAGGAAGAACAAGGGCTGCTCGCGCCCATCGACGTCGTAGCGGCGCAGACCCAGCTCGCAAATTTTGAAGTGGGAGCCTACGCGGCTCAATCCGCTCTGACTGCCGCAGAGAATACCTTGAAGGAACTGGTGCTGCCGGATCGCAGCGATGCCACCTGGTCCAGCGCCCTGATTCCGACCACGCCCGAGGACGTAAATGCGCCGATCACTCCGCTGCCGGACGCGATCGCCGAAGCCATGGCCAACCGGCCGGAGATCGCACAGGTAAAGATTAACGGCGAGATTAATGAGAAGGATATTCGTTATTATCGCGAGCAGACCAAGCCGCAAGTGAACCTGACCGCGCAGTATAGCCGCGCGGGTTTGGCCGGCGTGGTGTTGCCGCCTGGTCCTAATCCATTTACGTTGGCGTTCGGCCCGCTTACGAATCAGATCAATGCACTGTCTACGCTGGCGGGCATCCCAGGCCTTCCCGCAATATCCTTTGGAAGCGGAACAGTGCCTCCCGTGCTGGTGGGAAATTATGGGCATTCGCTGGCGACGATCTGGGATGGAGATTTTCCGACTACGGAAATTCAACTGAGTATCGCTCTGCCCATCCGGAACCGGACGGCGAACGCAAATTTGGGAAAGTCCCTCGCGGAGACCAGGCGCATCAAGAATCAAAAGCAGCAGACCGAACAGAACATTCAATCCGACGTGCGCACCGCCATGGAGACTCTGCAAATGGCTCAACTACGGCTGCAGGCCGCGCAAGTGGCCCGTGAATCGGCCGAAGAGCAATATCAAAGCGAGCAGCGCCAATTTCGCGCCGGGACGTCGACGCTGTTCCTGGTGCAGCAGCGTCAGGCGACCATGATCACTGCCCGCAGCCAGGAGCGCCGTTCCCAATCGGATCTGAGTGAAGCTATCGCGCAATACCAACTAGCTACGGGAACAATTCTGGCTGAGCGGCATATAGCGCTGAAATAAGGTCTCGCATTACCTCAGTCCGTAGACGAACAAAGAATTTCCCGCGGAGACTGCGATATATTGCTTGCCATTTACCGAATAACTCATCGGTCCCGATGAAACCTGGCCGCCCACCGCGGCTTTCCACAGCAACTCGCCCGAGCGCGCATCCATCGCCATAAAATATCCTTCGCGTCCGCCGACAAATAACAGGTCGCTCGCGGTGGTCAGGATGCCGCTGTCGGTAACATCGGTGAGCTTGTATTCCCACTTGCGGTCGCCGGTTTGCGGATCGAAAGCCCGGATAGCGCCGTACCCGTCCTCTTGGGCGCGATTCACAACCTGTGGCGGACGAATCAATGGCACTGGGGATTGCGGAAGCGGCCCGGTGAACAAGCGCCCTTCGGTGAAATCTACTTTCTCCTTCACGTAGACCGAATAATAGTTATCCCAGACGGGAATGTAGAACAGCCCGGTGTGCGGGCTGTAGGAGGGCGAGTACCAATTCGTCCCGCCTTGATTTCCCGGATAAATCTTCGTGCCGGCCGGCGTAGGCACCATGTTCGCGGCGCGCATGGGACGTCCCTTTTCGTCCAGACCTTGGGCCCACGTGACTCTGGTGAACGGCGCGCCTTGCAGGAACTCTCCGGTGGTGCGATCCAGTGTGTAGAAATAGCCGTTGCGATTGGCCCATAGCATCACTCTGCGGCGCGTGCCTTTGAAATCCAGATCGGCCAGCACCGGAACCTGTACCGAGTCGAAATCGAAATCGTCGTGCGGGGTGAATTGGAAATACCATTTCAGTTTTCCCGTGTCGGCGTCCAGCGCGACCACGCAGTCGGTGAAAAGATTGTCGCCGAGCCGCATATCCGCGTTCCAATCGGGCCCTGGATTTCCGATGCCCCAGTAAGTGAGATTCGAATCCGGATCATACGAGCCAGTCACCCAAACAGAGGCCCCGCCATGTTTCCACGAATCGCCCGCCCAGGTCTCGTGCCCCTTCTCACCCGGTCCGGGAATATTGTTGAAGCGCCAGGCTTCTTTGCCGCTGTGCACATCGTACGCGGCCAGGAATCCTCGGATGCCGTACTCGCCGCCCGCGGTGCCCACGATGACTTTGTCCTTCACCACCAACGGCGCGTGCGTGATGGCGTAACCTGCCAATGGGTCTGCCACCTTTGTGTTCCACAGCAGATGCCCGTTCTTTGCGTCCACGGCGACGATATGTGCGTCGATGGTTCCCATGAATAAGGTGTCGCCCAGAATCGCAAGGCCGCGATTCACGCGCCCGCAGCACAAGCGCGCTTGCGGCGCTGGACTATAGGAATAGATCCAAAAGATGCGGCCGGTGACGGCATCCAGCGCCACGATGTCGTTGGGCGCTTGCACTGTATACATGACGCCATCGACCACCAGCGGAGTGGCCTCGAATTTTTCCAGCGAGCGCGCCTGAAAAATCCACTTCTGCTCCAGGTTCTTGACGTTGCCGGGCGTCACCTGATCGAGCGCGCTATAGCGCTGGCTGAGAAATCCGCCTGAATAATTGAGCCAGTCCTGGGGAGTGTCTCCGGAGTGCACCAGGCGGTCCATCGAAACCTGAGCCGGCGCCTGGAAGGAGAGGGATGCCGCGGCGAGCAGCAGAACAATGGTGGGGCGACACATGAATCACAGTCCTTTCAGGGAAAACAGGTAACTGACCAGGTCCGACAGTTCGTTGCCGCTTAGCTTATCGCGATAAGAGGGCATCGCGGAATTCTTCATGAACTCGAACTTGGTCAGATCTGCTTTTTGCAGCGACACAAGCTTTTCCTTGGTGTCGATGAGCTGCAGCGAGAAGGTATCTTCATTGAGAACTCTCCCCGTGACGGTGACGCCGTCGCGAGTGACCACCTGGACATAACGATTTTCCGGAAGGATCTCGGCATTCGGATCGACGATGGAGCGCTCGATGTCGGCCGGTTTGCGCCGCGCGCCGATGCCGGTGAGATCCGGGGCCACGCGCGATCCATGCTCCCCTACGCGATGACAATTGAGACAGCCGTTGCTCTCGAACAGCGCCTTGCCGTGAGCCAGATTCGCTTTGCTGGCCGTTGAGGCGCCCGCTTCGGCCGCGAGCGATCGCAAGTACGCGACCACTTGGTGCGCCTGCTGATCGGACAGGTTTGCCGGCGGCATAGGAGTACCGTTGATGCCCTGCACCATGATGGCGACCACTTCGTTATCCGTCGACGCTCTTCGAAAGGTCCCGTGCCCCAGATCCACGCCGGATACGTTGTCGCCCTTCGGTCCGTGGCAGTGAGAGCAGTTGACACCGTAGAGCTGTTTGCCGGCTTGGACGTCGGCGGGGTTGTAGCCCTGCTGGGCGCACAACGCGCCGGCTACCGACGCGAGCAACACGAACCGCAGCCTGCACATGGTCATGCCACCTTTCGCTGTAAGGCTTTCGCAGGCTATATTAATCCCGCGAGGTTGGCGGGGTCAATGCGCCTGGCGAATTTTCTCATTTTCTTCCGACTGACGCCCAGCATGTATAATTTTGCAGGAAGGATTTTTCCTGAAGGTTCCCCTCTGATGCCGAAGACTCGCGTGCGCAATGCCGCGCGCATCCTGTTGCCTCTCACCCTCAGTTTGCTTCTCACCGTCGGTTTTCCGCTTCTCGCGCAATCCGGAACGGCTAACGGCGAGTGGCGCTACTATGGCGGCGATGCGCAAAGCACCAAGTATTCGCCGCTCGATCTGATCAATCGCGATAACGTAAGCAAGCTGCAAATAGCCTGGACCTGGAAGGCGCAAAACTTCGGCCCTCGTGCGGATCCGAATTATGAAGTGACGCCGCTCGCGGTGCACGGCGTTCTCTATTTCACCGCCGGAATGCGGCGCGACACCGTGGCCGTGGATGCCGGCACCGGCGAAACGCTGTGGATGTATCGCCTGGATGAAGGCGCGCGCGGCGATCACGCGGTGCGGTTCAATAATCGCGGCGTAGCCTATTGGACCGACAATCGCGGCGACGAGCGGATTCTGACCATCTCGCTCGGATATCAGTTGGTGGCTCTGGATGCGAAGACCGGCCTTCCCGAGCCCGGGTTCGGCAACCGTGGAATCGTCGATCTTCTTGTAGGCCTCGACAGAGAAAACATCCAGCCCGGAATTATCGGCGCCACTTCGCCCGCCATCGTGGTCGGCGACACGGTGGTAGTGGGGTCGGCTTTGCAACTTGGCACCACCCCAAAATCGAAGGAAAATGTTCCGGGCTACGTGCGAGGCTATGACGTTCACACCGGCAAGCTGCTGTGGACCTTTCACACCATTGCGCAGCCGGGTGAATTCGGCAACGACACATGGAAGGACGGATCGTGGAAATACACCGGCAACACCGCGGTTTGGGCGCCGATGAGCGCCGACCCGGACCTCGGCTACGTGTATCTTCCCGTCGAGACGCCCACCGGAGATTTCTACGGCGGCCATCGCCCCGGCGACGATCTTTTCGATGAGAGCCTGGTGTGCGTCGACGCTCGCACCGGCAAGCGCGTCTGGCACTTTCAGATTATCCACCACGGGATTTGGGATTGGGACAATCCCGCCGCGCCCGTTCTTTTGGATGTCACGGTCCGTGGACAAAAGATCAAAGCCGTAGCGCAGGTAACCAAGCAAGCGTTCATCTACGTGTTCGATCGCGTGACGGGCAAGCCCATCTGGCCCATTGAAGAGCGGCCGGTGCCCCAGTCCGATGTGCCTGGTGAAAAGACGTCGCCCACGCAGCCGTTCCCCACCAAGCCCACAGCCTTCGACCGTCAGGGTGTCACGCCGGGCGATTTGATCGATTACACTCCCGAACTCAAGGCCGAAGCACTGAAAATCGCGTCGGAGTACAAGCTGGGGCCCATATTCACCCCCGCAATTGTCTTCGACTCCAACGGCAAGAAGGGAACCTTGATGCTGCCCAACGCCACTGGCGGCGCCAATTGGCAGGGCGCGGCAGCGGATCCAGAAACGGGCGTGCTCTTCGTTCCCTCCGCCACCAGTCCTTTTGTGGCGGCCATGGTCCACGATCCCGAGCACTCCGACATGAATTACATCACCAAGACGGTGATTGTCGAAAAAATCAACAAGAGCGTGCCCATCGTCAAGCCGCCTTACGGCCGCATTACCGCCTACGACTTGAATTCCGGCGATGAGCTCTGGATGGTTCCCAATGGCCAGCCGCCCGACGAGATCAAGAACAACGCCGTGCTGAAAGGTATCGACACCAGCAAGTTCGGCAATCCGGAACGCGCCCTGCTGCTCGCCACCAAGACGCTGCTGTTCTCGGCTGACGCAACGGGTCTCACTCCCGTGAATGGCTCCTACGCGTCCACGTTCCGCGCGCTCGACAAGAAGACCGGCCAGACCATCTTCGAATTCAAGCTGCCAACGCATGCCACGGGCATACCGATGACTTACCTGGCGAAGGGCAGGCAGTACATCGTGATTGCGGTCGGCGGGCGCGACGAACCGGCGGAACTGGTCGCGCTTGCAGAGCCCAGTCCGGAATGAAGCGCGGCGCTGCGCTGGCAGGCTCTGCCGTCGGGCTATTTTTCCTCTATTTCTTTGGACTCACTCGCACGGGTCTCATTGGACCCGACGAGCCGCGCTATGCGGCGATCGGCCGCGCCATGGCCGCTACAGGCGACTGGATCACCCCGCGTCTGTGGGGCCAGGCTTGGTTCGAGAAACCCGCGCTGCTGTATTGGATGACGGCCACGGGTTTCAAATCCGGGTTGGGAACGGAGCTCGCGCCCAGGTTGCCGGTAGCGCTCGCGAGCGTGGCGTTTCTGATTTACTTCTTCATCAGGTTGCGGCGCGAATTTGGGGACCGCGTGGCGTGGTATTCGGCGACGATTCTCGCAACCTCGGCAGGCTGGCTGGCTTACAGCCACATCGCCATCACGGATTTGCCGATGTCCGCTGCCTTCGCCGCCGCGATGCTGGCTGTGGCCTTTTCTGAACCGCGCGCGTCGGCCAGCCGATTGCTCGCTGCCGGCGCCCTGCTCGGCCTCGCTGTTCTTGCGAAGGGGCTTGTTCCCCTGGCGCTATTCATCCCGGTTCTTTGGTTCTTGCGGCATCGCATCCGCGATCTCAGTTTGGTTTTCCTTGCGGCAATTGTGATCGCCGCACCCTGGTACGTGCTCGTCACCTGGCGCAACGGCGCGCCGTTTCTGGAAGATTTCTTCTGGAAGCATCACTTCGGCCGATTCGTCAGCAGCGCGCTCGAACATGGGCAGCCGTTTTGGTTCTATGTGCCGATTTTGCTCGCCGGGCTCTTTCCGTGGACGCCGCTTATCGCGCTCCTGTTCAGCGCGCGTCTATTTCAAGATCGCCGCACTCAGTTTCTTTTGGCATGGTTCGCGTGGGGATTCCTGTTCTTTTCCATCTCACGCAACAAGCTGCCGGGGTATTTGTTGCCGCTCTTGCCGGCGCTCGCAGTGCTGATTGGCATCGCGCTCGAGAGCACCCCGCACGCGCGCTATTGGCTGGCAGCCTGTGGAGCGCTGGTGTCTTTGGCGCCCCCGATCATCGCAGTCCTTCCGGAGGCGCTCGCAAACGGAATCTCGCACACCCCGTTTCACTTGGGTTCCGTGGTGGCCGTTGATGCGGTCGGACTTGCCGTGATCTGTGGAGCGATCCGTCGTCCATGGGGCGTGGCTGCGCTGGTGACGGTCGCCGTGGTTTCGGCGGTTTGGAACGTGTATCCGCAACTCGACCGGCTGTTGTCGGGAAGGGCTGCCATCTCTATGACATGCCTGCCTCCCACGAATCGTTCCCAGCGTTACAGCATCGATTATTATGTTGGTCGAAACCTTCCAGATTGTAAATGAGTCTCAAATATAGTAATCTCTATAGAGATAAGGGTAATTATGATCGCTGAAGTACCCGCGAACCTGCTCAACCTCCAAGCCGAGACGGAAGCCCAGTACGATGCCACGGTCCGAGCCGATATCGAACTGTTCCGCTCGTATGCCGAAAAGTTCATGGCTGGCGGTCTCACTGACGACGAGTTTCGCGCTCAGAGGCTGCGGCGCGGCGTTTATAGCCAGCGCCAGGCCGGCGTCCACATGATCCGCACCAAGATACCGGGCGGATCGATGACTGCGGCTCAGATGGATCAGCTTGCCAGCATCGCCGACGAGTTCTGCGCGGGCAAGGGACACCTCACCACTCGCCAGAACATTCAGTATCATTTTGTTCCCCTGCCGCAGGTGGCGCCGCTGTTGCACAAACTGGCCGATTTCCGTTTGACGACGCGCGAGGCCTGCTACAACACGGTTCGCAACGTCACGGCCTGCCCATTGAGCGGGCTGCTGGCCGACGAAGTGTTCGACGTGCATCCCTACGCGCAGAAAGTCGCGTTCGCGTTCCTGCACAAGGAACTCACCGACAGTATGCCGCGCAAGTTCAAGATCGCTTTTTCGGGCTGCAAGGACGATTGCATGCTCGGTGCGATCCACGATATAGGACTGCGCGCCGTGATCCGTGACGGCCGTCGCGGCTTCCGCATGCTGGTAGGAGGCGGGTTGGGTCCGTTGCCGGTGGAGGCGCATGTTTTCGACGAATTCGTGCCCGTGGAGAACCTCGTCAGCCGCTGTGAAGCAGTGCTGCGGCTCTTCAACACGCACGGGAACCGCAAGAACAAAAACAAGGCCCGATTGAAGTTTGTCGTCCGGGAACGTGGCTGGGAGTGGGTGAAGGAAGAGATCGAGAAGAACTACCAGGACATTCTGGCCAATGGCGGTATCGCGACACCAGAGACGGTCCCGGACGGTTTTGGTGGTTTTCAGTCATCGCCACCACCGCTTGGGACGGGCGCCCAACTGCCGCCGGTGCTGTCGACAAATGGTGGAGCGAACGGACATTCCCGCCCTGCCTACGAACGATGGCTTGAAACCAACATTCGCGAGCAAAAGCAGACCGGCTACGCCATGGTCACGGTGAAGGTGCCCCAAGGCAACCTCACGGGCGTGCAGATGCATCAGTTGGCGCATGTGGCCCGAAGCGCTGGCGATGGCCTATTGCGGGTAACCGTAGATCAAAACCTTGTCTTAGCTTACATCCCCTTGCGGACGCTGCCTCAGGTTTACGGGGCGCTGGAACAGGTGGGATTGGCGGATGGCGGGGCGTACCAGATCGAGGACGTGGTCACTTGTCCGGGAGCTTACAGTTGTAATCTGGCGCTGACGAAATCGATGAATCTGGGTGCAGCCCTCGCCTCAGTGGTGAAGGATTACTCCGATCCTTTGGTCCGCGAGCTCAGCATCCGGGTGAGTGGCTGCCCCAATGCCTGCGGACAGCATTGGATCGGGGACATTGGCTTTTACGGCAACGCACGCAAGATCGACGGCAAGGAAGTCCCTTATTATCTGATGCTCCTGGGCGGCGGATATGATGGCGGGGGCGTAATGCGCTTTGGCGTGGCCATCCAGAGCATTCCGGCTCGCTTAGCACCCGAAGCCGTCCGGCGTGTGCTGAACCACTACCTGGGGAACCGGCAGGACGGCGAGAGCTTCCGGGAGTACGTGCTCCGGTACAAGGTGGAGACCTTTCGCGGGATGACCAACGATCTGGTAAAGCCGCCCGAGCTCGCTCCCGAATTGTACCGGGATTGGGGCGACGATATGGAGTATTCGCTGCAGCTGGGCCGCGGCGAGTGCGCCAGTTAGCCGGTTAGCTGTGTACTAGCGCCACATACCGCGTGTTGTTGTCTTACGCTCGCTTTGACGACCGGGCGCTCTGCGACTTGGCGGCTTCGATGAAGGCGCCGTTGGCCAAGGCAAAAGCCGGGATGGATATGGAGCGATCCACCAGATCGGCCATGGCGTGCACGGCCAGACCCTCGGCTTCCTTGACGAAGGTCAAGGAGCAGGCTGCGGAGTCGAAATCGACATTGACACAATCTCCGCCGCGCACCTGATCGGTAGCGATCAAGTTCGACATGGGCTGCACCAGCAGGCGCTCGATGGCGCGCTTCAAATGGCGGGCTCCGTACTTCAGGTCGGTCCCTTCCTTCAGTAAGAAGTCCCTGGCTTCATCGGTGGTCTTGAAGACGAACGATCGCTCAGGCGAGGTGTTGAAGATCCGTTGCTGGACCATGTTCAACTCGATGTCCAGAATCTTTCTGAGCTCATTGCTGCCCAGCGGCTTGAACGTGACGATTTTATCCAGACGATTGATGAACTCAGGCGTGAACTTGCGGCGTGCCGCATCCGCGCCGCTGCGTGCCATTTTAGCGCCCAGTTTCTCGTCCACCGTGCCGTTTTGAGACTGCCTGGCACACTCGCCGGCGTTGAAGCCAAGCTTGGGATTGATCAGGTTGCTCATCTCTGTCGCGCCCAGATTGCTGGTCATGAAGATCAACGCGCGAGAGAAATCCACCTTGCGGTTGTCGCCCAGGGTGAGCGTTCCCTTGTCGAGAATACCCAGCAGCAAGTTCCACAGTGCGTCACTGGCTTTTTCGATCTCGTCAAAAAGCACGAAGCTCAGCTTGCAAGCATCCGTGTGGTATTGATTCAGCACTTCCTGGCTCAGCAGCGGATGCGTTTCGCGATGCCCCAGGTATCCGGGAGGCGAGCCGATCAACTTCGCAATCTCGTGGCTGTGCTGGAATTCCGCGCAATCGATCTTGATCACCGCGCGAGGATTGCGCACCAAAGCCTCAGCCGTTGCTTCGACGATGCGCGTCTTGCCGGATCCCGTTGGTCCCAAGAAAAGGAAGTTCCCGATGGGACGATTGGAAGGTGTCATCCCCGTCAGGTTCATCTGATAAATGTTGACGATCTGCTGGATAGCTTCATCCTGGCCGACGATCATGCGCCGTAAGCTACCTTCCAGGGCTTCTGCATCTCGCCCTGTTCGCGTAGGATCTAAAGGAACATTAACCCGTGACATTTTCTTCTGGGCCCCTTTCACAACCACTCCACACTTTCCAAGAGCAAATTGGATGCCATACCGTGGGACCACCGTAAAAGCCTTACTTTCGTGGCTTTGCTGGTCTGACTTCAACCTGGCTTACCAGAGTCCTTTCAGGCATTCTCAACAACATCAGTACAATCTCCCCAATATCCTGCGGCGCGATCTTCCATTCCGCTTTTGGCGAATCGGCCTTTGCCGATCTGCCACTGAAGTCTGTATCGACGCTTCCAGGCATAATGTGAGTGACCCGCACGTTGTCGTAACGATGGTCCAACATCATGGCTTCCGTGAAACCGTTCAATCCGAATTTGGAAGCGTTGTACGCGGCGCCTCCCGCAAATGCATTTTTCCCTGCCAGGCTACCTATATTGATGATGTAGCCGCCGCCACGATTCTTCATGCGCGCCAGCGCTTCGCGCGAGCAATAAAACGCTCCCGACAGATTCGTTTCGATGGTCTGCTGCCAATCGTTCACCGTGAGTTCCGCTGTGCTCCGCATGATTCCCAAGCCTGCATTGTTGACCAGGATATCGGGACCTCCCGCTTCACGCTCCACCCACTCAAACAATGCTGCAACGTCTGTGCTTGTTCTTACATCGGCAACTTTTCCCGCCACTTTACGATTGCGCTCGTTGGTTAGGCCCCTTACAGCCTCGTCAACGCTTGCCTGGCTGCGTCCACATATGGCCACCGTGGCGCCTGCGTCCGCCAGTACACCCGCGAGCGCAAAGCCGATTCCGCGTGTCGCACCAGTCACAACCGCTGTCTTTCCAGTCAGAAATGTTTCGCTCATCATTCCATCCTACGGTTTACGGTGCGCGCAGAAAGGGGTACGCGCGCGAGCGTACTACCCACAAACGCGCCCGCGAATGGCGGTAAATTGGGTTTCATGCTTCAGGCCCAACCCAGCCGGACGGCCCAACGTGTCGCATTGCGGCGCGCGGCGCACCAGATGGTCGATGATCCGCTGGTCTTCCACGATCCGCTCGCGGTGGCCATCGCCGGCGAATCCGAGAGTCCGCCCAGCGCCCAGGAGATCTACTCGCGATCGTTGCGGGCCTTCATCGCCGTGCGCAGCCGCTATGCGGAAGATCAGCTCGCTCGCACCGCCGAACGCGGCGTTCGCCAATACGTAGTGCTCGGCGCGGGGCTCGACACGTTCGCTTATCGGAATCCTTTTCAATCACTCGGATTGCGTGTCTTTGAAGTGGACCATCCCGCGACGCAGCAATGGAAGCGCGTCCGGCTTGACGAAGCCTACATTCCCATCCCCAAAGATGTAACTTTCGCAGCTGTCGATTTTGAACGCGAATCGCTCGAAGAGGGTTTATTGCGGACCTGTTTCAACAAACAGCAGCCGGCGTTCTTCTCCTGGCTCGGCGTCACACCGTATCTTTCACGATCCGCCTTCGATGCGACCATACATTTCATCGCGAGCTTGCCTTCCGCGAGCGGCGTGGTATTCGATTACGCTGTGGAACGATCGCTCTTGAGCCCCCAACAGCAACTGGCGCTCGATGCACTCTCAGCACGCGTGGCTCGCGCCGGTGAACCGTTTCAGCTCTTCTTCGATCCCGCGCAGCTCCATAGCGATCTCGCGCGCTGGGGCTTCGCCTGGATCGAGGATCTGGGTTGCGACGCAATCAACACTCGCTACTTCGCCGGACGTGCCGATGGTCTGGCGGTCACAGGCGGCGGGCACCTATTAGGGTGTGAAGTAAAATAGCTTATGGAAGATCTTCGTTACCCCGTCGGTAAGTTTCAATTCCCTGCAGCCGTCAGCTCTCAGGAACTCGCCACGTTCATCGATCACATTGCCGAGACGCCGGCACGCATGCGCGCCGCAACGGCCGGCTTGTCGGACTCGCAGCTCGACACACCCTACCGGCCCGGCGGATGGACCGTTCGCCAGGTGGCCCATCATGTTCCCGACAGCCATATGAACAGCTACGTGCGCTTTCGTCTGGCTTTAACGGAAGACTCACCCGTCATCAAGCCCTACGAAGAGAGCCGCTGGGCCGAATTGCCGGATGCCCGTAGCATGCCCGTGGAACCGTCGCTGGTTTTGCTCGAATCGCTGCACGCGCGCTGGGTGCCGTTGCTGCGCTCGCTCTCCGCCGCCGATTGGAAGCGCAGCTTTCGCCATCCCGAACTGGGATCGGTGACTCTAGAGAACAATGCCGCTCTTTATGCCTGGCATGGACGCCATCACGTGGCGCACATCACGGCATTGCGCCAAAGAATGGCCTGGTAGTTACGACGCCGCGTACACCGCGCGCTCGAAATCGCCCAGCACCGCGACAGCTTCTTTGTCCGCGAACGGAAGAAACTGCATCAGGATTACACCCGCCATACCCTTGCGCGGATCGATCCAGAAATACGTGTTCCATATCCCTGCCCAGGCCAAACTGCCGGCTGAGCGCCCGCCGTCGTAACCTTTCGAATTGATCAGGAAGCCAAATCCCCATCCGTCCTTGATTCCGGGGTGAAAATCGACGTCGCTCGAAATCTCCGGCCGCGCCGTCTTCAGTTTCCCCGCGCTGATGCTCCCGATCTGATTGGTCGCCATCATGTCCACCGTTTTCGCTTGCAGGATCTGTTCATTCTTGGGCCCTTGGCCGCGCCGCAGGATCATTTGCGTGAAGCGCACATAGTCGTTCGCGGTGGAATAGAGTCCGCCGCCGCCGTTGAAGGCTTTAGGTGGCTGCGGCTGCGTGCGCGGATTTTCCTTGAGCGCTCCGTTGGGTTGCCGGTTCGAAACGGCAACCAGCCGGTCGAACTTGGACGCCGGCAGCAAGAAGCTGGTGTCGTGCATGCCCAGCGGTTCCAGGATGTTTTTCTGGAAGTATTGTTCGAGCGTCAATCCGCTCACGGTTTCCACCAGCCTGCCGCTCCAATCGGCGCTTGTTCCGTACTGCCAGCGCGAGCCGGGTTCGAACATCAGCGGAGTCAGCGGCGCGACAGTACCTAGCGGAAAATTGTTCCCGCTCACTTTTTCCCAGCGCAGCATGTCCCCGTACCAGGTGTCGTAGCAGAATCCGGAGGTGTGCGTCAGCAGCGTCCGCAGGGTCACCTGTTTGGTGGCGGGTTTTAGGATTGGCTTGCCGCTCGAATCGAAGCCTTGGAGGACCTGCAAGGAGCCCAGTTCCTTGATGTAGGTGGACGCCGGCTCATCCAGCTTCAGCTTGCCCTGTTCCACCAACTGCATGGCCGCGACGGAGGTGATGGGCTTGGTCATGGACGCAATGCCGAAGATGGAATCGCCGTTGACGTCCACGCTGGACGCCAGGTCGCGCTTCCCGAAGGCTCCCGAATACGTCGTCTTGCCGGCGGTGCAGGCCATGGCGACGGCCATCGGGATCTTGTGCTGCTGCAGGGACGCGCGCAGGGCCTGGTCGATTCCCGCGGTGTTCGCGCCCCAAGCGCTGCGCGGTCGAGCGCCCAGAATGAGCGCAGCGGCGCCCAACTGTTTCTGAAATTGTCTCCGGGTGATTCGGGGCATTCCTCTGTGATACCACGAAGCGAAGTTGTCCGGCTTTCACGGCGTTATCTTAGATGTAGTATGCCTTCCGTGTTGGACAGTCCGCCCCGGGCCTTGGACAATCCGCCTCGGGCCTTGGGCGATCCGGAAGCCAAACTCGGCGGCGGGAACGGAGGCGGTCCGCACGATCACGATCCTTTCGATCCCGGCGGCGGGGGCGGCGGAGACGATCATGACGGCGATGGGCGCGGTGTACCCGGCGCGGGCTTGCTCGCCATGCGCTTCCTGCTGGTCTCGATCAGCATGCTTTTCGTGACCATCGGCGTCGCCTACCATGAGCGCGCGCAGACGCCCTTGCACTGGCAGCGCATTTACGTTCCGCCTCTGCTGTGGCTGAGCACTGGCTTGATTCTCGCGAGCACCTGGGCGCTTGAAATCGCGCGCAGCGCCTTCGAGCGCAAGAACAGTAAGCGCTACGCGCATTGGCTGGGAGTGACGGTCGCGATCGGAGCCGGTTTCCTCGCATCGCAACTGTTCGCGCTACGGGAGTTGGCGAAGCAGGGAATTTATCTGAGAAACAATCCGCACAGTTCGCTGTTTTACCTGCTGACGGGCGCACATGGCATCCATCTGCTCGGTGGGATGATCGCGCTGTTCAGTTTGCTGGTCACTGCTTCCCGGCGGCCTGAAGTGGTGCTGTTCGATTTTCGGCGTCAACGTAGCCGGACCGCCGCGGCGGCGTTGTACTGGCATTTTCTGGCCGGTATTTGGCTATGCCTGTTTATTTGCCTGCTGTTCTGGCCCTAGGTTCCAGGCGCATGCGCCACGCGTCGCGGCCGGCGCCGTAGTAACCCTTCACGAGCCTCGTTCGGATGAAGCCATACTGCCGGTAGAAGCGCAGGGCAGGAGCGTTCGCGGTACTCACCATCAGCCGCAGCGCGCGCGTTCCATCCTGGCCGAGGCAGGCTTGTGTGGCGTCGAGCAGGGCTTGAGCCACTCCATGTCCGCGATAGCCGGGATCCACGGCGATGGATTCCAGTTCCGCGCCTCGCCAGTTGGTGCGCGTGATGCTATAGCCTGCGATCCGGTGGCGGAGGCGCGCCACGAGAAACAGCTCGGGGCTCTCGCTCCAATAATCGACAAACGATTCGGCGGGCCAGGCGTCCTTGCCGAACGAGGCTCGTTCGATTTCGACCACGCGGCCGAGGTTGCGACGCTGGAAACGGCGGACGTCCATCACCCGAGCTTCCAGCTTAGCGGGTTGCTGTGTAGGGCGGACTTTAGTCTGCCGGGCTTTTTCAGCAACCTGTTAGCCGATGCGGTGGCTTAATTCGCGCTGCTGAAGTAGCTTTCGGCGAGATCGGGCTTTTGCTCCAGCGCCTTCTTCCAGCAGTCGCGCGCCTCGTCCTGCTGGCCCAGACCCTTGAGCACGTGGCCCAGGTTCAGCAGCGCCTCGGGGAACTGATCGCGCTCCTGTAGCGCCTCGCGATACAATTTCTCCGCGTCGTTGAGCTGGCCCGACTTTTGCAGCAACAGGCCGGTGTTGTAAAACAGTTCCGGGCTGCGCTCGCCTTTTTCGATAAGGCGTGCCTGATGCTCCAGAGCCTGATCGTAATTGTTGTGCTCCACGGCCAGAGCCGCCAGGCCCCGCAGCGCATCGAGCGAATCGGGATTAGCCGCCAGCACCGCTTCGAAGGCCTTCGCGGCGCCCTCATGTTCGCTCATGTTCCAGCAGCAGATGCCCAGGTTCAACTGCGCCTCGGTCCAGTCTGGGCGCTTGGCGACGCAGGCATGGAAGGCTTCCGCGCCGCCGCGATAGTCACCGCGTTCCAGGCGCAGGTAGCCCAGCCGGAACCAGACGTCCTCCAGATCGGAGTTCTTGGCGAGAATGCGCGTGTAGATGCGCTCGGCTTCTTCCTTGGAGCCTTGCTTATCCAGCACCGCGGCAAGATTGTGCAGCACTTCGAAGAGATCGGGCGAGATCTCGAGCGCTTTCTCATAGGCCGCGCGCGCTTCGATCAGCTCGCCGGATTCCTGATGGATAACGCCCAGGTTTACATAGGCCTGGCTGGCGTCCGGGCGAATGCGGACGGCCTCGGAATAGGCTTTGGCGGCCTGCGCCAGGTTGCCGGTTTTTTGGTGAGCGACGCCCAGATTGAACCAGCGGTCGAAGCTTTCCGGCGTGTATTCGGTTAGCTTGGTGCAATAGCGCAGCGCAGCTTCATAATCGCCGGCGCCGAAGGCGCAAGTGGCCAGACCCTCCAGAGCGGTCTGCGAATTGGGCCGCAGCTTCAGCAGCTTCTCGGAATATTCCGCGATCATCGCCTGGTCTTTCCGCGCCATGCCGATGGTGACCAGGTTGATAAGGCACTCTTCGAAGTCCGGTTTGCCGGCCAGGATGGACTGGTAAATGCGCGCAGCCTCATCGAAGTGCCACTGCAATTGAAGCGTGACGGCTTTGCCGAACAAGGCCGTGGTGTGATCCGGCTGTTGCTCCAGAACCTTTTCGAAATTCTCCGCGGCTGCGTCGGATTTCTCCAGATGCAGCAGTGCGATCCCCAGGCCCAGCCGGGCGTCCAGACGGTCAGGCTGTGCTTCGGCTGCCTTCTCGAAGAAATCGGACGCTTCCTGCCAGCGTCCCAAGCGTTCCAGGCAAACCGCCAGATTCAGGTTCGCGTTGGCATGCTTGGGGTGCATGCTGAGCAGCTTGGCATAGCTTTGCGCCGCTTCCTCGTACATCTCCAGTTCGAACTGGATCTGGGCTTTGGCGGAGAAGATCTCGAGCGAGCCTTCCCCGCTTTCCAGAACCCGGTTGATCTCTGTGAGCGCGTCGTCGAGCTTGCCCTCCATGTGAAGGGAAACCGCCTTTGCCAGGCTGGCCGTTTTGGCCGTGTCCACCGACGATGTTCTAGAAGTAGGTTGGCTCATAATTCAGTTGATATTTCCATTTCTGCCCTCGATTCCGTAGGGCGCAAGATAGGCGCAAAGTCTTCCCAAGGCGTCATACTGATGCGAAACTTCCACCCAGCGAAGCCGGGCGCGCTCGCCGCGATTGCAAAAGAACCCGACGCCACCGTGTTGCAACCGGTTGTCGGACCAGAAGTCGACCACCTGGCCCTGCGCCAGGATGGTAAAGTCGCCGCCGCGAGTGTTCACTTGGATGCGGTACAGCATGTCCGTCCGTACGGTCATCGGCAGGGGCTTGTCGAAATGCGGCCCTTCTTTTCCGTTGATCACCGCGTAGCGCACGATGTGAACCAGCGGCAGCGGCCCCGGTTTCACCACCACAAACTTCATAGCGTAATAGTTGTTGAGATCCTCGGCGCGAAAGGCCCAGCCCAGCGCTTTTTGGTCGATCTCAGCCAGAAACTCGAAGCGGTAATCGGTGAGATCGACAGTGGGCTTGAACACCGCGAGCGGGCCTGGACGCACGAAGCCCGAGGCGTCATAGGACCAACTTCTGGTGAGGTTGGAACGGCTCTCCCAGGCGTCCAAGCCCGAGCGAAAATCGTCGGCGTACGACACCGCGGCTCGGTCTGAGATGGTTTGATTCAGGTTCTTCCAATGATCCTCAACCACTTTTTGCAGCTGGCCCTGCATCTGGTCGAGATTTTGCGGCGCCAATTGTTTGATGGGAACGCTAGGGACGGATCCGGTAATCGCCACCACCAGCAGCACCGGCAGCAGCAAGCTGACCAGCTTCAGATCGCGCGGCGAACTCTTCCAGGCCGTAACCAGCCAGCGCCAGGAGCCGGCTGTTTCGCGCGCAGGATCGGAACCAGGAGCCGCGGCAGCCTCCGGGGAGGCTTCCGGTCCGTCGGAAACCGCCTCAGCTTCGAAGGCAGGCTCGGCAGGCACGCTACGGAGTGCGGGCGCGACTTCGGAAATCTCCTCGGCTGGCCCGAATTCCATTTCGTCGGCCGATGCCGCGCGGCGCTCGAAACGCCTCCGCAACATGTGCAGCCCAGCCGAAATCGCGTGGGTGAAATTGGAGGTAACCGATGTGCCGGAGATGGCTTCCGGCTCAAGCGTTTCCTCTGGTTCAAACCTCTCGCCGGATTCAAAGCTGGGGTCCAGTTCGGCGCGATAATCCAATTCAAACCTCTGGCGATGGTCGTCGCAGCAGAATTCGCCGTCGACGAAACTGCGGGACGTCGCGAGCGCAATATTGCAGTAGCGGCACCTCATGAGGTTTGACCCGATTCCATATTAGGTCCGAGGGAAGGGAATTACTACGCAGTGAATTGCTTAAACACTGTACGCAATTCCGCCTATTAGCGGTCCAATGATAAGCAGTTAACCTTAGGTTTCTAAGGGTTTTCGCCCCGCGGCCGCTCTCCCCTACCCTTGGGCTGAGTTTGACCCGGCCGATACCAGCGGCCCATACTAGTGACGGCTGCATTCTGTTAGGATTGTTCGCTAAGAGGAGAAAAATCATGCCTGACCACACGGCGGATGCTACGAACGCATCGGAAAGCGGAATCGATCGCCGGTCTTTGTTTAATGCCATATCGCGCGTTTCGCTCGGCCTGGCCGCCACTGCGGCGATTGCCGAACAGGTGAAGGCTGCTCCGGCCGAAGAGACCAAGGCTGATGAGCTGGAAGAGTTCAAGTACGATATCGAGAGCGAAAAAGGCTGGGTTGGCCCGGGTGGATCAGCCAAGGAAGCCACCGTCAAGCAACTGCCGGTTTCCCAAAGCATCGCGGGCGTCTCCATGAAGCTCGATCCGGGGGCTATTCGCGAATTGCATTGGCACGCCTTGGCCGCCGAATGGGCCTATGTGCTCACGGGACGCTGCCGCACCACCGTCATCACGCCCAACGGTCAAGCCGAAGTGGATGATTTCGAAGAAGGCGATACCTGGTATTTTCCGCGCGGCCACGGGCACGCCATCCAAAATACCGGCAACACCGAGTGCCACTTCCTGCTCGGATTCGATAATGGCCACTTCTCCGAGTTCGGGACGTTCAGTATCACGGATTGGATCCACACGACGCCGCGCCACGTTCTGGCTCGCAATCTGAATCTTCCGGAAGCGGCCTTTGGCCAGATGCCGCAGAAGGAACTGTATATCGGTCCAGGAAAAGTTCCTCCTGCCATTGAGGACGTTCGCAACGTGGATCTGCAACCGAGCCAATCCGCGCATAAATTCCGCATCGGGAAGATGGCGCCCAAGGTATTTGAAGGCGGCGAAGAACGGATTGTCACGCAGAACGAATTTCCGATCCAGACTACGCTCACCGCGGTCCGCATGGATCTAAAGCCGGGCGCTCTGCGCGAGTTGCACTGGCATCCGCACGCCGACGAGTGGCAGTTCTATGTCAGAGGGCGCGGGCGCGTGACCATCTTTGGATCGCATGGGCGCGTGAAGACCGAGGAATTTGGGCCGGGCCACGTGGCCTTCATCAAACAGGGGTACGGCCACTTTATTGAACAGGTGGGCGATGAACCCACGCGGCTGCTGATCCTGTTCAACAGCGGTCTCTATCAGGAAATTTCACTGACCAACTGGCTGGGCGGCAATCCGAATTCGCTGCTCACCAGCAACTTCGGGCTTAGCCAGGCGATGCTCGATCAGCTGCCGAAGAAAGAAGTCGGGATCCTGGGCAAGCGCGGCTAGGCGCTACGAAGCCCGCGTCAAGTGGGGCTCACGGGTTTGGCGCAGCGATGTAACCAGCGCCAGGATGTCGTAGTGCGGCACTTTCCGCTCGGGGAAGAAGCTGTTGATGGCATCCAGATCGTTGCCGAATATACTGAAGACCGTCTCGAGCCGGGCCACCAGTAACAACTGCATATGAGCGGGACGCAGATTGGCCAGCGCCAGCCCGCCGCCGGCTCGCCGTAACTCCGCTCGGGCGTAGAGCAAGGTGCCTAATCCAGCACTGTCGATCTTATCCACTCCGGACAGATCGATCACCAGGCGGAACCTGCGCGCTGCCAGGGCGTGCCGGATCTCGTCGTTGAACAGAATATCTTCCGGTCCAAATGTGATGCGGCCTTTGAGCTCGAGAATCGAGATTCCATCTTCTTCACGGCGGGTGACTTTGAGTGCCATTTCTTGAGTCTCCTCGCTGGAATTAGGGCACGACAGAGTCCAAAGGGTGAGTCGCTGATATAAAAGGGCTTCTCTGTCACCGCCCAGCCGGCGCCATGACATTCTTACGTGCTGACGCGCAACGCCTGAGTAGCCTGCCCCACGCCTCCACGCTGGTAGTATTCTTTTTCACAAATATACTAATAAGACCTCTGCACCCCGTTGCACTCATTGACGCCACTCCCATAGTGTCATATAGTATATTAAATTAGTATAGTGATGCCGATCCACAGGAACGACACCTTGCAAAGTCTGCAGCCACTCGCGTTGATCGCCGTTCACGAGGTGGGTGCGCAGGGCTGCGCTCTCTACCAGCTGGATCCGGGAACCGAAGCGCGAGAATTGAAGTTCGCCTGGGGAGCAAGTGTACCGGAGCCGGCCGTGGAGGGCTCGACGGCGCTCTGGTTCCCGCTGCGTGTGAACGAGGCAATGACGGGGACGCTCGCGTTCGTGTTCGAACGGAACCCAATTGCGACCGGCGCACGAGCAATTCTGGAACGAATCGCGCGCGTGATCGAAGAAGTTTGGCGTTTGTCGCTGCTTCCGGAAACCTACGCCCGCAACGCCGCCCGCATTGGTGAAATGGAAACCGCGCTCACCGATTCGAAGATTGCCGATCGGGCGCGCGGATTGCTGGCGAATGGAACCACGCCTCGCGACGCCGTCGACACCATTGTCCGGCACGCCGAGAGCGTGCTCCGTCCCGGCCAATTGGGAGCGGCCCTCGGGCAACTCACGCGCGAGATTGAGCGCGAAATCGCGGAGCGTGAACTCGCCAACCGCGCGAAGGAAGTTCTGCAGAGCCGCTATGGAATGTCGGAGGACCAGGCTCACGTCCACCTCCGGCTGGTGAGCCGCAAGTCGCGCAAGCCTCTCAGGGACGTGGCTCGAGATGTTCTGGATGAGGCGCTCGCCCGGCGCAGCGGTTAGTAAGTTTTGCTAGACTCGCGCGGCTCCTCCGTTGTAGCTTGACAGTATCGGTTCCCCAATGAAATCCCGCGTCGCAGCACTGCTATTGGTGTCGCCGGCCATTTGGGCGCAAGCGCCCACGCCTCTGCCTAAACCGGAGATCCACTTTGGACATCCCATCGGCGTCGACCGCGAGCTGCTGGATTGGGACAAAGTGGTCTCGTATTTTCAGGCGCTGGCCAAGACCAGCGACAAAATTCGATTTGAGGAATTAGGCAAAACCGCGGAGGGCCGGCCGTTCATCGCCGCCACCATCAGCTCTCCCGCAACGCTCCGGAACCTGGACCATTACCGGGAAATCCAAGCCGCGCTCGCCGATCCACGTCGGACCACGCCCCAAGAAGCGGCCGGGCTGTTTACCGAGGGCAAGACGGTGGTGCTGATCACCTGCTCCATTCACGCCACCGAAGTGGCATCCACACACTCCGCCATTCAGTTCGTCTACAACCTGCTTACGCAAGATACGCCCAAGTTCCGCGCCATCCTCGACAACGTGATCATCCTGCTGGTTCCATCGCAAAACCCGGACGGCCTGGATATCGTCACGCGCTGGTATCGAAAGACATTGGGCACGCCGTATGAAGGCACGTCGCCGCCGGAGCTGTATCAGAAATACGTCGGGCACGACAACAACCGTGACTGGTACATCTTTACGCAACCGGAACAGCGCCTCACTGCGTCGCTGCAAAATGTCTGGCATCCCCAAATCGTCTACGATGTGCACCAGCAAGGCTCTTATGCATCGCGCATGTTTGTTCCGCCCTGGCTCAACCCCATCGATCCCAATGTCGATCCCACGCTGGCGCAGGAAGGCAACTATCTGGGGATGGCCGTAGCGTCGGATCTGACGGCGGTAGGGAAGAAAGGCGTGGTCACTAACGCGCTCTACGATTTCTGGGCGCCCGCCCGACAGTACATGGCGTATCACGGGGGCATTCGCATTTTAAGCGAGGCCGCCAGCGCGTCACTCGCCACGCCGCTGGTGGTGAAGCCCGATCAGATTCAGACCACGGGTCTGGGCTACAACCCGCGCGAGCGAAGCTGGAATTATCTGGAGCCTTGGGAAGGCGGGACCTGGCGGATCGGCGACATCGTCGATTATCAACTGATCGCGTTTGAGAGCTTGCTGTATCAGGCCGCGGTGCGCCGGGTGGATTTGCTGCGAAGCTTCTACCAAGTGGGCGAGCGAGCGGTGGCACGTACATCGCCCTATGCGTTCGTCATCCCGCGCGAACAGGCTGACGCGGGGGCGGCGCGGAAAATGCTCGACCTGCTCGAGTTTGGAGGCGTTGAAGTGGAGGGCGCGGACGATCCGTTTACAGCCGGCGGAAAGCGTTACTCCAAGGGCAGCTACATCATCCGCATGCAGCAGCCTTATTCGAGCTACGCCAAGACGCTGCTCGAGCGCCAGCATTATCCCGATATTCACCTGTATCGCGGCGGTCCGCCGCAGCAGCCGTACGACGTGACGGCGCAGACCTTGCCGCTCCTGATGGGCGTCGAAACCGATACCATCGACACGGCATTCAGCGTGCGTTCCGAGCGAGCTAGCCCCTCCGGCCTCCACTTTGACGGCAATCCTCTCACGGACGTAGATGCCTGGCGAGCGGTAAAGAAAACCTCGCGTATAGGGCTTTACAAGAGCTTCATCCCCGCGATCGACGAAGGTTGGACGCGCTGGCTACTCGAAGACTTCAAGTTTCCTTACACCAGCCTGTTGAATCCCGACATCGATGCCGGCAATCTGCGCCAGCGCTTCGACGTCATAGTTTTCCCGGATCAGCCGGCGTCGCAAATCGCAAACGGCTACGAGCCCGGCACCATGCCGCAGGAATATACGGGCGGCTTAGGAGCGAAGGCTGCTGCCAACTTGAAAGCTTTCGCCGAGCAAGGCGGCACGCTGGTTTTCTTGAATCGGTCGGCCAACTACGCCGTCGAACGCCTTCATCTGGATGTGAGAAATGTAGTCGCGGGAGTGCCGAACCGCGATTTCTATTCGCCTGGATCGTTGCTCAATGCTGTCGTCGATACGCACAGCCCAGTCGCTAATGGGTTACCGGAAAACATAGCCATCTGGAGCGAGGAGAGCCCCGCCTGGGAGGTTCCGGCCGGGAGCAAAGACAGCATCGTGATCCGCTATCCGGACGATCATCTGCTGGCGTCGGGATGGCTGCTGGGCGAATCCTATATCAAAGGCCGGGCCGCGCTGGTCGAAGTACTAATCGGTCAAGGCCGCGCCATGCTCTTCGGCTTCCGTCCGCAATACCGCGCCCAAAGCTATCAGGCGTTCAAGCTATTCTTCAATTCTCTGGTCTTGAGCTCGGCGCGTTAAGAGCTGCCGATCAAAACGCCCGTGAGGAAAACCAGCACGCCGCCGAGCCCCACTTGCAGCACGGCCGATACAGGAGGCGTATCCATATACCGATGCCTGATCCACGAAATGACGCCGAGTTCGACGACTACCACTAACGCGGCCACGATCATCGCCAGGCGAAAATCGGAAATCAGGAACGGCAGCGTGTGCCCAATTCCTCCCGCCGCGGTCATCATCCCGCAAACGATGCCGCGCGCCCAGGGATGACCGCGGCCGGTCAGGCTGCCATCGTCCGAAAGCGCCTCCGCGAAGCCCATGCTAATACCCGCGCCAAGCGACGCCGCGAGCCCCACCTTAAACGCATCGAAGCTGCTCTGCGTTGCCAGCGCCGCGGCGAATACCGGCGCCAGCGTGGAGACGGACCCGTCCATCAATCCAGCCAGGCCAGGCTGAACGATCTGCAACACGAACAGACGCCGGTTGGCCTCATCTTCCTGACGCTTGACGTCGGGCTGCAGTTTGGTTTTCTCGAGCTCGGAAGCGCGATCTTCGTGCGTGCGCTCTTCCTGGGCAAGATCGTCCAGCAATTGTCGAATACCAGCGTCTTGAGCGCGCGCGGCGGCTTTCTCGTAGAAGCGGCGGCTCTCCACTTCCATGGCGCTGGCTTGATTACGGACGGTGTCCAGACCGAGCGGTTGCATCAACCAGACCGGATTGCGATGCACGAAGCCACGCACGTCCTGGCGGCGAATTAAGGGGATGTGTTCGCCGAACTTGTTACGGAATAGCTCGATCAGGCGACGCCGGTGCCCGGATTCCTCGACGCCCATTCCATCGAAGATCTCGGCCGAAGCCGGAAAGTTTTGCCGCAGGCCTTCGGCGTATTCGGAGTAGACGCGCTCGTCTTCCTCTTCGAGCGAAATGGCGAGTGCCAGGATCTCCCGTTCGGACAGGCTGTCGAAGTTGCGCATTCGTCCATGATCTCAAGCTCTCAGCCGCAGGAAAAACCAGCCGACGCCGATGGCCAGCAACAGCGAAGCGGCCACCGGCACTGCACGGCGCAAGAACGCCAGGCGCACCAGCCGGTCCAGAAGGAAGGCGAACAATGCGATGAGAAGCAGCTCGCACATGATTACGCCCGATAAGAACGTCGCAAAGTGATACCCGCTTTCGGTGAGGAATGCCGCGAAGTACGCGCCGTGGAACAAACCCAGCACAGCAACCACCAGCCAGCGCATGCTGGACTGCGGCAGCAGAATAATCTCGAATGCCAGATAAGCGATAGTGAGCGCCGCGGCGGCTTCGATGAAGCGCGGCGATAACGATAACGCGATGCGCGGCGCAATGGCGCAGGCCAGCGTCTCGGCCGCCACGAAGGAGGCGGTCAGCGCCATCAGCTCGCGACGGCTGCGGGCGGCCAGCGCCAGGCTTACCAGAAACAGCAGAGGCGCCAGTCCGCCGGCCGCGCGCATGAAGCCCGCTGAGATCTCGCGAGTGGCGGTTTCAAATGCAGTGGGCGGGCGGAAACGGATTTCCGCCTGCGTGTAAGAAAGATCGAAGACCGCCTGGTCCGTTTTATCGCCGCGATAAGCGCGCAGCAGGTGCACGTGATTTGGAACGGTGACCGACGCTAGCGTGCACTCCACCTGCACCGTCTCCACCGGGGCAGGGAACTGATAGTCGGCCGTGCAGACGTAGGTGTCCTGCTCTTGCCGGCAGGCCTGCCCGGAAACCTTGGCCCAATCGCCGCCGCCCTTGAAGCGAACATGATCGAGCAGCGTGTGCTCCGGTTCGTGCACGTGGGCCACTTCGTACATCGGCATGCGCAGTTCGAAGCTGGCGCGTGCACCGTCCACTTTCAGATCGCCCGTGCTCATGCTCACCATATGGCCGCGCAGCGGGGCGCACAGCGGAAGCGCGCCCAGAAACAGCCACCATCGTTTCATAGCTCGCCCCGCGGAGAGACCAGATCCAAAGTGCGCACGCGGCGCAGGCGCACAAACATCACACGCAGGATGGCCAGCACGGGGACCGACAGAAACATGCCCAGCACGCCCGCGATCTGATCGCCAGCCAGCACGCCAAACAGCACCAGCATGGGATTCAATTGCACTCCCTTGCTCATCAGGTAGGGCGACAAAACATAATCCTGCACCATTCGCCACAGCACCCAAAAAAGCAGATACAACAACACGTGGCTGTAACCGCTCAGGCTGGTGACCAGCACCACGATGAGACCTCCCGCCGCCGGTCCTACCACGGGTGCGAACTCGCCTAACGCGACCGCACCGGCCAGCAGGACTGCGTAAGGTGCGTCGGTGAACGCTAGAAATACACTGTTCGCAGCGAAACTCGCCACCGACAAAAGAACCAAGGCACGAATGTACTGGCCAAGCAGCAGATTGATATCTTCGAGAATATTGTCCACCACCGGCCGGCGGCGATCCTCCACCAGCGCGGCGACGAACTCATCGCGAATGGCTGCTCCGTCTTTCAAGAAGAAGAACGCCAGAATGGGAATCAGAACCAGGTAAAGCGCGTATTTAGCGCCCGAAACGAGATGCCCGCCCAGGCCCTTGACGTAGGGCAAAATCTCTTCGCCTCCGCTGCTTAATTCTTCTTGCACCCTTTGAATGATGCTGGCGCGCGCCGGTTCCAGCCAATCCGGTAAAGGAACTCTTTGCATCCAGGTTGGATTTTTCACCAGGGCCGGCAGTTGCATCGCCAAACTATTGGCCTCATCCCCCAGCCGCGAACCCAGCGTCAAAGTCAAAGTGACGATCACGCCCACCAGGACCAGATAGACGATCGCCAATGCAATGCGTGGAGATACTTGACGCGGCGTGACACGCTCCACGAAACCCACCAGCGGCATCAGCAAATAGGCGAACAGAAGCGCGATCACAAATACGCCGAGCGTCTCGCGGACTGCATAGGCCGTGGCCAGCAGCAACGCGACCAGAAACACGGTCCATGTAATGTGCGCGGCTTTGGGATCTATGCCTAACAAGCCATTAGCATAGCGTGAAAGGCCGGAGTGACAATCCGACCGGCCGTCCCGGATTAGCGAGTGTGTCGGGTAGCTCCACCTCCTGGGCTTCTTTGATAGATTGGGCGCGTTCACCAGGTTCGTGGTGAATGGCCTATTTTCTGCATTCGGCGCCGGCGAATCGACCGCTGTCTTCCTTGCATCTCCGGAGAATCACACTCGCCTCATCGCTCTTTGCTGAAAAAACGACCTCAGCAATGTCTCCAGCGAAGTACTCCCCATCCACACTCGGGTCGCCACCAATGCGGATGCGATTGCTCCGGATTGTGCCGGGCGGAACCCGCGTCGATCCGGTCATCCTGCCGTTCAAGAACAGAGATAGCTCACGGGATTCGGCGCGATAGCGGCAAGCGGCATTCTGCCAGCGGTCCGTCGCGATCGGGACAGAAGGTGGGGTCATGTAAAACCTATCGGGGAAAGGCATTTCGATGGAGCATTGGAGCTTCCCGCTGGATATCATCATGCGCAGCGGGACGTAAGCACGGTCTGTTCGTGAATCCACTAGCATAACCAAGCCTCTCTCGTTGGTCCTTACCCGGAACCAGACTTGAACGGTGTAGTCGGCGCCCGTGCTTGCCTCGATACCCGCGACGTCGACGGCATTGTGGCTCCCGTCCAGCGCCAACCGATAGGGGTCGCTCAGAGTTCCGTCGCCGAGCCAGCCAGATTCGATTGAGCAGCCCTTCAATCCCAAGAGCGTTCCCATGACTGCACCGCCGCCCCTAGCTTTCCATGACACTTGCTGGCAATCGCGGACATCCGCTGCATCGAACACGACGGACTGCCAAGCGAGGGCGGCCTTTGGTTCCCCTACTACAACTAAGAGTGCGGTAATGAGGAAACTATTTGCTAACGAACTGAGACAAGATTCCACTGGGTCTGATTTTACCGGGTTCGGCATTGAGCGGCGATTTTACAGCAAAGGTCTGGGGCCGTTATAGTTATTCGGTGCAGGAAGGCATCCCAAAGTGGAAATTTCCGATTTTGCTGCTGGCGATTTCCTTGATTTGCGCCTCCACCATTCAGATTCTGATACCGGGCCTGAAGAACGTAGCTATTGACGACGGGGTGCGTCGATTGGAAGACGTTCCCTTTCCATTCATAAGGGAGACGAGCGAACCCATAAAGGAATATCGGGTCACCGCCGAGATCGATCGCAGTTCGTATCAGTTCACAAAGCTTGTCCTTCTGCCAACGCTTTGCCTGACCTCCGCCAACGTCAATGGTCAACCGCTCACTTTCAAGGAACCCGGTCCGTCGGGACACTGCGACTACGTTAATGGGTACGCTATATCTCTGCCAACAGGGACTTCTGCCGCACAAGGCAGCATGCTCCACCTGGAGGCGAAAGTTTCCAGCAGCTATTACATTTTTGGGCTAAGCGTAAGACCGCCGCCAGGTAATCCAGCTGTTCTGGCGCTCAAGCTCATAGGCATCGCCACGCTGACAGCTGGGCTTTATCTTGCCCTGAGGCGATCGCACTTCAGCCGACCCGTTTCGCTGATCCTCGTGGGAGCGCTACCCGTCCAGGTTCTCTATCTCTTGCACACTCCTGTTATCGAGCGAACGTACGATGTTCTCGGTCATTTGCAACACGTTGAGTACATCGCGGATCATTTCTCGCTAGCTCCTTCCAACTTTTGCCATGAATGTTATCAGCCAAGTCTGTACTATTTAGCTGCGGCTCCTGTCTACTCGCTAGCTCGGGCGATGCGCTTCTTCGACTCCGAGGTGGTGCTACAGTTCTTCTCGCTCGCCTGGTTCTGGGTTTTCATCGTGATGTCGGCACAGATTTGCCTGTTGTGGCTTCCGAAGAAACGAGAAGCGGAACTTGCGATAGCTTTGATAGCGTTTTGGCCTGGCGGTTTCCTCCATAGCGCGCGAGTTAGCAACGAAATCGCTCTCTATGCGTTCTTCGCAACCTGCTTGTATTTTGTTCTCAAGTGGTGGGAGTCCGGCAGTCGCAGAGCCCTGTTCATTGCGGCCACCGTGGCCGGATGCGGCGTCGTCATCAAGGCGACGATGATAGTGCTTATCGGCACCATTGGGATTCTGATTCTGCTGAGAATTCTTGGGGACCGCCACACGGGCACGCCAAAGTCCTCCTACGTGCCGCCCATTCTGCCAATGGTCGCGGGAGTTGCGGCATATGTCGCGCTAAGTTTCTTCAGAGCAGGCGCTTTGCCGGCGACGTGGCGCGATTGGCGATCGATCTATGTCGGAAACAACTGGATGTTCCTCGATCCATCGACGTACGTAGGGAACAGCTGGAGGCAGTACTTGCTCCTGGACACTGCTTCCTACTTCAAGCTGCCCTTTGTAGACTCGACTCGCGCGGGCACTGGGCGAGAGTACTTCTGGAACTACGTCCTGAAATCGAGCATGTTCGGTGATTTTGATTGGTTCCACAAACCGGTAGAACGGGTGTTGGCCCTCATCATGTCGCCATTGCTTCTGGCGCTGGTGGTTCTTTTCTGGGTGGGTGTTGTGCGCAACCTGCGCCGGGCAAATCTCCTTTCATTGCCCTTACTTGTTGCATTGTTCCTCTCGTTCCTGTCCCTTTTTGCTCACCGCTTTTACCTTCCATATTCGGCCGATAACGATTTCCGGTTCATTTATCCAGCTCTGATTCCGATTGTGTTGCTGATGGTCGAAGGGACCAGGAACATTCGAGGCGCGAGCACACTCTGTTGCTTGTTCTGCGGCTTGAGCGCCGCGTTTTACTTGAGCGTCTAAAGACCTCATCCGATGAGGCTGGTTTTTCGCGAGGCAGGATGCTTGACATGGCTGGACCAGCGGCTTAAGCTGAACCAGCCGCATACTTTATCGGGGAGGTATCGCGATGAGACCGAAACCAGCCGGCTTGATTGTGGGCGTGAGTTTGCTGTGCATGCCCACCGCGATGCTTGCGCATCATCAGTTGGACGCGCAGTTCGATACCACAAAAACGGTCACCCTAACGGGTGCAGTCGAAAAGATTGACTGGAGAAATCCGCATGTGCGGCTCTATCTGGAGGTCAAAGACGCGAGTAATAAGGTGACTTGGGAGGTCGACATGGGGCCCCCGAACTTGCAAATTATAAACGGCTGGAAGATCGACACTTACCGGCCGGGCGACCGCGTGAAGGTGGACGTCTATCCAGCCAAGGATGGCTCGAACGTCGGATATGGAAAGAAAGTTACAGCTCTGCCGAGGAGTGAATAACGCTTGGGGCCGATGGCGGCACCAACGATGAAGTTGAGTGCGATTCTGCTGGTCTCGGCCACCCTGCCTCTCGCCGCGCAGTGGTTGAATTATCCCGACGCGCAGATTCCTCACAAAAAGGACGGCACGCCGAACCTGACGGCTCCCGCTCCGCGCAGGAACGGGAAACCGGATATTTCCGGTGTTTGGCAAGCGGAGCGAACCCCGATCAGCGAGTTTACCCGCGTTCTGGGCGACAACATCGCGTACTTGCAGATAGACTTGAACGACGCATCCAAGTACGCCTTGGATATCTTCTGGGGTTTGAAACGCGAAGAGCAGCCACTTCGGCCTGAGGCGGTGGAGAGAATGAAGCAGCTTGCGAGCCAGGGTCCCCCCGCAGCGCGTTGTCTCCCCACTGGCGTGCCTACCGGACTGTTTTTTTACCCTTTCAAGACCATTCAAACCCCTGGCGAGATCGTGGTCTTGTTCGGGGAGGGCGATCCACCTCGGCAGATTTATACCGACGGGCGCAGCCTCCCCGCCGATCCACAGCCTTCCTGGATGGGATATTCAGTTGGTAAATGGGAAGGCGACACTCTCGCCGTGGAAACCAACGGCTTTACCGAGGCCAGCTGGCTCGATGGCAGCGGACACCCCCGCAGCGAACAAATGCGCATCCGCGAGTTGTATCACCGGCGCGATATCGGGCACATGGATCTGGAAGTAACTTTCGAAGATCCGAAATACTACACGCGGCCGTTCACCATTAAGACTGGACTGGATCTGATCCCGGACAGTGACATTCTGGAATTCGTCTGCGCCGAGAACGAGAAGGATCGCGCACACATGGGCAAGCCCTAGCCTGTAGCCTAAGCCTAATCTCTGCTTCGCCCACATTTCAGAATTCGTGCTGTATTCTGAGAGTGGTGCCCACCACCAGCACGGGTCAGATGCGTCAGCTTGTGGAAGATCTGCAGACGCTCGAGGATAAACTGCGGCAAGGCGGCGGACCCAAGCGCATCGAGAAGCAGCATCGCGATGGCAAACTGACAGCGCGCGAGCGCGTCCAAAAGCTGCTCGATCCCGGCGCCATGTTTCTCGAGATCGGGCTGCTGATCGCTTATGACCAGTACGAAGGACAAGCTCCGGCGGCCGGAGTAATCACGGGCGCGGGCAAGATCGAAGGCCGTCCGGCGATTGTGGTGGCCAACGATGCAACCGTGAAGGCCGGCGCGTGGTGGCCAGAGACCATCACGAAAATCCTACGCGCGCAGGAAATCGCGATGCGCAATCGCGTGCCGATCGTTTACCTGGTGGACTCAGCCGGCGTGAACCTGCCGCTACAGGATGGCATCTTCCCAGGACAGTATGGAGCGGCCCGCATCTTCTATTACAATTCGCTGATGCGCCGCCGTCTGCATGTGCCGCAGATCGCTGCTGTGATGGGGCCGTGCATCGCGGGTGGCGCGTACCTGCCGGCTTTGAGCGACGTGATCATCATGGTGGAGGGCACCAGTTTCATGGGCCTGGGCGGTCCGAATCTGGTGAAGGGCGCGGTGGGGCAAGTTGTGGATGCGGAGTCTTTGGGCGGCGCCCGCATGCACACCACGGCCAGCGGTGTGGCGCATTACATGGCTAAGGACGACGCCGCGTGTTTGCAATTGATCCGGGAACGATTTCGGGCATTGCCCGCGCCGCCGGCCGCGCTCGATGGGTCGCCTCCCGCGAAGCCCGCGGAAGGTCTCTATGACCTGATGCCCGCCGATCATCGTCTGCCGTACAACATCGAAGACGCCATCGAACGTATTTTCGATCGAGACGATTATCTGGAATTCCAGCCGAACCATGCACCGGAGTTGCTGTGCGCCGACGCCAGGCTGTTTGGACGCCCAGTGGCTCTGGTTGCGAATCGCCGCGGATTCCTCAAGACCGAAGGCGGACCGCGCATCGGCGGAATTGTCTACGCCGAGTCCGCTCGCAAGGTAGCCTACTTCGTCGAGAACGCGGAGAGGAACGGTGTGCCGCTGATCTATCTTCAGGACGTCTCCGGCTTCATGGTGGGAGTGGATGCGGAGCGCGAAGGCATCATCCGCGCCGGCGCTGAGATGGTGGAGACGATGGCCTGCGCAACCGTTCCGAAAGTTGTGCTTACGCTCAATCATTCGAGTGGCGCCGGATATTACGCCATGGCGGGGCAGGGATTCGATCCCACTTTTGCGTTCGGCTGGCCGACGGCGCGCATCGGTGTCATGGAAGGCGATTCGGCGGTACAAGCGATTCACGGTCCAGAGCTCGAACGGTTGAAGGCGCAGGGCAAGCCGGTGCCTGAAGATTTGAAGAACCGCATCGAGCGCACGCGCGCGGACTATGAGCGCTGGTTGGATGCGCGCTACGCCGCGGCGCGCGGGCATGTGGATGCACTCATCGATCCGCTGCAAACACGCCGGGTGCTGGCGTTCGCGCTGGAAATTGCGACAGCGCATGGGCACCGCGAGCACCTGGTCTTGGAGACCCTATGACGCTTTTTTCGCGCCGTGCGACGCGAGAAACGATGTGTCGAACTTTCCCGCAACAAAATCCGGATCCCGCATGATGCGCTGATGCAGCGGGATGGTGGTGTAAATGCCTTCCACCACGAACATATCCAGGGCGCGCCGCATGCGGGCGATGGCTTCGGTGCGGTCGCGTCCGTAAGCGATCAGTTTCGCCACCAGCGAATCGTAGAACGGAGGAATCACGTAATCGGTATAAGCCGCGGTATCCACGCGAATTCCGATGTCTCCAGGTATATTGAACGCGGTGATCCGTCCCGGCGATGGCGCGAACGTTTCTGGATTTTCGGCGTTGATGCGGCACTCGATGGCATGGCCCTTGATGGTTACCGGCTGCTGAATTATCTCCGGCAGTTTGTAGCCCGCGGCAATCAGGATCTGGCTCCGCACTAAATCGATCCCGGTGATCGACTCCGTCACCGGGTGCTCCACCTGAATGCGCGCATTCACTTCGATGAAGTACAGATTGCCGCTGCTATCCATCAAGAACTCGACGGTGCCGGCGTTGGTATAGCCGATCTTCTTGAGAGCCGTCGAAAGCGCGGCCTTCATCTTGTCGCGCAGTTTGGGCGTCATGGCCGGCGACGGGCCTTCTTCGACCAGCTTCTGATGCCGCCGCTGGATGGAGCAATCGCGCTCGCCGAGCACTTCCACGTTGCCATGCTCGTCGGCCAGCACCTGAAACTCTATGTGCCGCGGCGCAACCACCAGCTTTTCCATGTAGACGTCCTGCGAGGAGAACGCAGCTCCGGCTTCCTGTTGCGCCTGCGTCAACAGGGACGGCAACTCGGAAGCTTGATGAACCATCCGCATGCCGCGCCCGCCGCCGCCCGCCGAAGCCTTGAGCATCACGGGATATCCGATCTTCTGCGCGGTTTCGAGAGCTTCTTCCGCGCTCTGGAGAATTCCTTCCGAACCGGGCAGAATGGGCACACCGCAATCTTTCATCGCTGCGCGGGCATGCTGTTTCAATCCCATGGCGCGCGTGACGCTGGGCTTGGGACCGATGAACTTGATCTCGGATGTCTCGCATACTTCGGCGAAATCGGCATTCTCGCTCAAGAAACCGTAGCCCGGATGAATGGCGTCGGAATTGGTGATCTCGGCCGCGCTGATCACGGATGGAATGTCGAGATAGCTGCGCGCGCTTTTCGCGGGGCCAATGCAGATGGCCTCGTCCGCAAATCGTACGTGCAGGCTGTTGCGATCCGCCTCCGAATACACTGCCACCGTCTTGATGCCCAGGTCCTTGCAGGCACAAATAACACGAACGGCGATTTCGCCGCGATTGGCGATGAGGATTTTCTGGAACATATCAGGTCAGGTCACATCAGCGTGGGTGGGTCACATCAACGTGGACGAATGGCGAAGAGAGCCTCTCCGTACTCCACCGGCCGGCCGTTTTCCATCAGCTTGGCGACCACGGTTCCGGCGATCTCGGACTCGATTTCGTTCATTAGTTTCATCGACTCGATGATGCAGAGAACCTGGCCGGCTTCCACCACGTCTCCCACTTTCACGAAGACCGGATCGCCGGGCTTGGGCGCATCGTAATACGTTCCCACGATCGGCGATTTTACGATGTGCTCGTTGGCTGTGGGCGGCGGAGGGGGCTGGCTAGGGGCGGATGCGCCAGTCTCCACCATAGCAGCCGGCGCCGAGGCCGCCATCGGCGCCGCCATGACGTAGGATTGCTGTTCCTGCGTCCGGCGAATGCGAACGCGAGCGTCTCCGCGCTGCACTTCCAACTCAGCGATTCCGCTTTGCGTCACCAGCTGGATCAATTCTTTGATTTCGTCGTTCGACATCTAGAGCAGCCTTAACTCCTTGGAAGTAGGGGTGAGAACTTCGCAACCATTCTTGGTCACGAGCACGGTGTCTTCGATGCGAATTCCCCCAAAGTCGCGAACGTAAGCGCCAGGTTCAATTGTAATCGCCATGCCGGGCAAAAGTTTGGTTGCGTCGCGGCGGCCCAGGCGCGGCCCCTCATGAATTTCGAGGCCCAGACCATGGCCGGTAGAATGCACGAACTCTTTTCCCAAGCCTTCGGCCTCCAGCACTCGCCGCGCCGCGCGATCCACATGCGCCGCGGTGACACCGGGCCTTACCGCGTCGATAGCAGCCAGTTGCGCTTGCAACACCGCATTGTACATGGTGCGAACACGGCGGCTGGGCGTGCCGAGAAATAGCACGCGGGTCATGTCGCTCATATAGCCATCCTGGCACGCGCCCATGTCAATCAATAGTAATTCGTCGCCCGCCAGCTTCCGCCCCGTCGGCTGCGCGTGCGGCAGCGCGGATCTGGATCCGATAGCCACGATGGTTTCAAAAGCGGCCTTCTCGGCGCCCAGCCGCCGCATCTGGTATTCGAGCTCCGCGGCGATGCTGGATTCCCGCGCGCCGGGCCGGATGGATCGCACGGCCTTTTCGAACGCCTCTGAGTTGGTGAGCACGCTGCGCCGGATTCGGGCGATCTCGTCGTCCGACTTCACCATGCGCATCTGGTCCACCACCGGCCCGACGGGCCTGAGCGTGGTGCCCTTGGGAAGCGATTTCGCGATACGCTGATGAACTTCATACAGCATCCGCGAGGCTTCAAATCCGACGCGCTTGATCCGGCGCCTGCGAATGGCCTGCAGGGCGGCTTGATCGAGCGGGGTTTTGGTGACGGTCTTTACTTCGCAAGTACATTCTTCGGCCGCCTGAATAGTGAAGCGCGGATCGGTGAACAGGGTTTGCGAATTTGGCGTGAGTAACAGCAGGCCGTTGTCGCCGGTGAAGCCGCTCAGGTAGCGCACGTTAGGCGCAGCGGAAACGAGCATGGCATCGATCTTCAGCTCGCCGAATGGAATGTGAGCTCGATCAGCCGACACGCAACAACAGCTTTCCGGTGGTGCCGCGGCTTTCCAGATCGCGATGCGCCTGGCCCGCTTCCGCCAGCGGATATACCTTGTGGATGTGCAGTTTCAATTTGCCCTGTCCCACCCAGTTCAGCACATCGCTCGCGCGCCACTCCAATTCCTCTACCGTAGCCGAGTAATTCGCCAACGTGGGACGCGTCAGGAAAAGCGAACCCTTCTGGCTGAGAGTGAGCGGAGAAAATTCCGTCACCGCGCCGCTCGCGTTCCCAAAGCTCACCATCATCCCGCGCGGGCGCAGGCAGTCCAGGCTTTTCATAAAAGTAGACTGGCCCACGGAGTCGTAGACCACGTGCATGCCTTTGGCCTTGGCGGCGAAATCCTCCTTGGTGTAGATGATCACTTCGTCGGCGCCGGCCTCTTTGGCTTGTTTCGCCTTTTCCTCGCTGCCCACGGTACCTGTTACGTGCGCGCCCAGCATCTTTGCCATTTGGACAATGAGGCTTCCAGTGCCGCCGGCCGCGGCGTGGATCAAACAGGAGTCGCCGGGTTTGAGCGGATACGTCGAATGGGTGAGATAGTGCGCGGTCATGCCCTGAAGCATCGCCGCCGCAGCAGTCTCGAAATCGACCGACGAAGGGATCTTCACCAGTTGCCAGGCCGGAACCACGTGGTATTCGGCGTAGGAACCGCGCGGCATCGCGTAAACAACCCGATCGCCTGGCTTGACGTTCTGTACGTCGGGCGCGACGGATTCCACCGTACCGGCGCCTTCGCTGCCCAGCACCACGGGCGCAGGAGCGGGATACACGCCCTTGCGGAAATAGATGTCGATGTAATTGACGCCCGACGCGGCGATCTTGACCAGTGCTTGTCCGGGCCCCGGCGACGGCTTGGGAATGTCCGCATGTTTCAGGTTCTCAACGCCGCCGGGCTGTTCGACAAAGACCGCTTTCATTGTGTTCGTAGACTCCTTCTGAGGTGGACCACTGCCGCGTACAAGATCAGGTATAACAGGCTGAACGGAAATAATACCACTCGCGCGAGCGTGCGGACCGCGCCCGATCCGGTGAGGCCGGCGCGAAACAGAATGAAATAGCGAATGTAGGGCAGGTGCCCATGGTCCAGCCAGAAGTAGTCGCCGTTTTCATTGACCACGAATACCTTGCCCGGTATGCGCGCCGCCAGCATCCATTTCCACTTGGTCATGATGGATTCCGCCGAGCAGATAATGCCGACAATGTTGTAGCCGTTGGCGCGGAGCTCCTGGTAGAATCGCTGCCGCGCTGGGCCGGCAGGATAGTCTGCCACCCGGTAGACCGAGCCTTGGTCCGGGCGAAAGTTTTTCGGCGCACTGCCGTAACAGGTGACCAGGTCGCAGGTCATGCCTGAATTGGTCTGGTACCAGTGTGGAAGCAGTTTCTCGAACAGTTCGCGGCTGCCACTTTCCACGAGAAGAACGCGCGAGAACGGCGGGACCGAGCGAGTGAAGAAGTAACGCATCGACGGAGGCGTTCAGGTGAGCTCGAAGAACGCAGCGACGGGACAAGAGAAGCCAGGTAGGAGGGGATCGGTGATAGATTGACTGGCCTCCAATTCGCGGACCGAATCGCTCGAGTGAATCATCACCGAACGAGCTTCAGGGTAAACGATCCATACCGATTTCGATCCGCCTTCGATGTACACATCTACCTTCCGTTTTAGCTGTTTGGCGGTATCGCTGGGCGAAACAACTTCAATGGCAAGGTCCGGGGCGCCATGGAAGATTCTCGAAGATAGGGGTTGTTCGCGGGTTCTCACGACAGCCACGTCAGGAACAAACGTGTCGTAATCGCTTACCTGAGCACCTATCCCAACCATCGAGTCGAAGGGCAGATAAGGATTCGCATCGAGGTAATGGATCAACAAGCGGTTGATACGGTTCTTTATGCGATCATGGAAGTAAGAGGGCTGGGCCGTTCGAACAACTTCGCCTCCAATCAGTTCGTCTTTGATCCGATTCCCGTGTTGGTCGAATTCCTCGGGCATCGCCAGGAATTGATCGGACGTGAGGAGGGTAGTCGCCACCATCGCCACTATTCTACCGCTCGTGCCTCACAGTCGTTTGGCTTGCGTTTTGCGCGACGGCGATATAACTTGAATCTGTGGTAATCATATCCCTCTTCCCGCGGGCAGTCCCTGGAGCCTCCCGGCTCAAGGGTATTTTGTGCCTGGCACTCTTGCCGGTTAGCTTTTCGACCGCATACGCCGGGCCGGACCAGGAAGCTATCAATCGGGCGATGCTCGCGCCGCGGCCTGGGATGGCTTCGGCTAGTACCGTGACAACCCGCTCCCAAGCTCAGGACGCCCCCGAGATTTACGTGGTTGGCAACGCGGCCAGTTTGCTGCAGCCCTTCGCGGCCGGGCAGCTGATCACTATACTTGGCCCTGGGCTAGGCCCGACGCCGGGGGTTGGCGCCACCTTTGCCAACGGTTTTGTGACAACTTCTGCGGGTGGGACCCAGGTAACGTTCGATGGCATCGCGGCCCCTATTCTGTACGCTGGCGCGAGCCAAATCAACACGGCAATACCTTGTGCCGTCGCCGGGAACGCTTCCACCGCGGTGGTGGTCACGTACATGGGTGTCCCCTCAACCTCTGTCACGATTCCACTATCTTCCGCGGCGCCCGGCGTGTTCGCCCTGGCTGCTAGAGCCGGCCAAGGCGCGGTCCTGAATCAGGACTATTCAGTGAACGGGCCGTCAAATCCCGCCGCTCCTGGGTCAACGATCATCGTGTATGGGACAGGTCTTGGAAAAACATCGCCGGCCTGCGACGACGGAGAAATCTACAACACTAGCTTGAGTAGCTTACCGATGCCCGTTCTGTCCGTGACGGCAACTGTGGGCAATTTGAACGCCGTGGTACAGTATGCCGGCCAGGCGCCAGGGTTTATATCTGGCGCTGCACAGATCAACGTTGTTGTTCCTGCTAATGCGCCGACTGGCCCCTCAGTCCCCTTGACAATTGCCAGTGGTGGAATCAACAGCCAGACTGGCGTTACTGTCGCCGTACAATAAGGCACGATCCGAAGTAACTAGGTCTTCAGCACTTCCGATTTGAGCTCAGCCGCTAATGGCGCCATGCTTCCGTCCGAGGCCGGTCCGGTAATCAATCGGGCCCCCCGATCGAAGGTGAGGTAGAGAAAACCCCAGTGCACGAACACCAGCACGCGATTAGAGAACTCCACCAGGTACATTAAGTGGACGAACAGCCAGGTGAGCCAGGCCAGCAGACCGGACAGATGCAGCGGGCCGATCTGGGCTACGGCCGACGCGCGTCCGATCACTGCGAGATTGCCTTTATCGAAATAATGAAAGGGCGGGACCGTTTCACCGCGTAATCGCGATCGAATCAACTTGGCCACATACGCGCCCTGCTGCATTGGCACTTGCGCGACGCCTGGAAGCGGCTTGCCGTTCTCCTCGAAGCGGGCGAGATCGCCGATCACAAAGATCTCGGAGTGTCCCGGCACGCTGCAGTCTGAGTTTACGATCACCTGCCCATTCTTAGAACGAGGGGCATTCGCGCGCCGCTCCAGCACTTCCCCAAAGGGTGACGGGCGAACACCGGCTGCCCAGAGCACGGTGCGTGCCGGGAAGTTCAGTTGCGTTCCATCGGCATTCTTCGCTGTCACGCCTCGCTCATCGAGATTGGTGACCATCAGGCCCGTGCGCGGCTTCACATGCAGCCGCCGCAAAGACGCTTCGGCTTTGGCCGATAGATCCGGCGGATAAGTGGGCAACACACGCGGTGCGCCGTCAATCAGGAAGATGCGTGCGCTCTCTGGACGAATGGAACGGAAGTCGTGCCGCAGAGTGTCATGGGCAATCTCGGCCAGCGCGCCGGCCAGTTCCACGCCCGTAGTGCCCGCTCCGACAATGACGAAGGTCAGCCACTCGCGTTGTTTCTCCAGGTCCGGCTCGCGCTCGGCAGCCTCGAAGGCGTAAAAGATCTTGTGCCGGATCTCAGTGGCGTGTTCAATGCTCTTCAGTCCAGGGGCGTTGCGCTGCCAATCCTCGTGGCCAAAATACGAATCCGTGGACCCGGTGGCGACGATCAGCGAGTCGTACTCCACGCTCAGGCCGCCATCGAGAATTACACGTTTGCCCTGAGCGTCCAGATCCACCGCATCGCCCAGCAGCACTCGCGTGTCCTTCTGCTTGTGCAACACGGAGCGCAGGGGCGCTGCCACCTCGCCAGGCGACAGGGAGCCCGTGGCCACTTGATAAAGCAACGGCTGGAAGAGATGGAAATTGCGGCGGTCTATCAGCGTCACCTGAACCGGCGCTTTCCCCAAGGCCTGGGCGGCGTAGAGCCCGCCGAAGCCGCCCCCCAGGATCACCACGCGATGCTCTTTTTCCATGCGCCTCCTCTACTTGTTGGATGCTAATGAGGGCTCAATTGGTGCACACTGAAGATTGATGGCGTCTCCGGCGCTCCCGCTTCTGGCAGTACTGTGGCTCTCCGTCGCAGCCGCTCTGGCACAGACGCCGTGTGAGGGAACGCCCGCTTATTCTCCCTGCGAGATGCCGTTCGATTTGCCCACGGCCCCGCCCAATCCGCTTACCACTGTCCAACTCCGGATCGAGTTTCGCTCTCCGCATTTCAAGACCTATCTGATGCCGGCTTTTTGGGATGGCACCCGGCAAAAGATGATGGTCCGCTTCACCCCCACCGAAGCCGGCCAATGGATCTACAAAATCTCGAGCAATATCCCGGCTCTCGAAGGCAAGGAAGGCATGTTCAATGCCGGCCCGTCCGATTCGCCAGGATTCGTCAACGTTGCGAACGTGCATCACTGGGCCACCGACAACAAGAAGGCGCACCTGTGGATGGGCTTCATCGCGGATCGTTTCGCGTTCCTGAGCGCCGCCGAATTCGACCAGCAGCTCAATCAAGCCGCGCAAAACAAGTTCACCCATTTTCGCGGATCGATCCTGGGCGGGCTGAGCGACCGTTCGCGGGTCTATCTAGGTCCGGATCGGCCCAATCCGGCTTTTTTTGACGAACTCGACCGGCGCATCGGGGAAATTCACAAGCGCGGAATCACCACGGATTTGATGCTGGCGTCGGATCCGGAAACCATCCTGGCGCAATTTTCCGATGGGCAGGCGCGCGAGCGCTTCATTCGATACGTGGTGGGACGCTACTCCGCTTTCAACATTACCTGGCAAGGCTTGGAGGAATTCGAAGACTACGCCGACGGCCGGGCGTTGTTGAAGGAACTGGGGCTCGATCTGAAGAAGCTCGATCCGTACCAGCATCCCCGATCGTCGAACGCGAAAGTCACTTCGTCACCGCTGCTCGCCGATGGCTGGATGGATTACGTCATCGAAGGCTCGGAGGACGATGCCATTGGTTCGGTGGAACATCAGTTTTATCAAGTGCCGTTCTTGGGCGTCACCGATGCGCGGCATTTGTGGAACTCGACCATGGACGGAGAGTATCCTGAGTTTCGCGGCGGCGACACCAATGTCGCGAAAAACTGGTTCGAGTTCATGGCCGAGACTCGCCACTGGGAGCTTGAGCCGTACTTCGAGGTCGACGGAACACGAGCGGTAGCCTTGGAGGATGTGGAATATGTGAACTACATCGAGCATCCAGGACCGCCAGTGGAAGTGAGGCTCGAAAAGCACGGTTATGACGTGCAGTGGTTGAATCCGGCGACTGGCGAATCGCTGGAACAAAAGAAATATAGCGGCGAGCACTTCACCGGCGAGGCCCCGGATGCGAGCCATCCTTGGGTGCTGTACATCGCGCGGGAGGGCTATAAGGAAGGGATGGCGAAGTCCTACAAGTTCGAGTCGCGGCCGGTGCCGGTGCAGGAGATTGAGACCGACGCGAAGAAAATTCCGTTCGTAATCGACGCCCCGGCCGGCAACACAATCCAAGCGGGTAAGCCCGCGCAGTTCGCGGTGAAGCTGACGCGCCAGACTCGCGCCACGCGCGCGATGATGTTCCTGTGGAGCGGCGAAGTGGTCACCGATGGCCGCGCCATGCGCGTGTTGGGAACCGGGTCGCCCGGCACATTCGTGGTTCCAGCATCGGTAGCGGCCAGTTTCCCCGCCGTTCTAAGCATCCACTTGACGGCATTGAACGCCAACGGGAAGGCCTACGCGGCGGACCGCGTGTACCAGCTCTCCCAGTGATCCTTTCCATTGACACCACGTCCGGGTCCGGCAGTATCGCGCTTACCGAAGCCAACGTCGTAATCGAAGAGCTGACGCTCGACGCGCCGGAAGGCTTCGGCCATGTGCTATTCGGCCACATCCAGCATTTGCTCGACAGGAACGGGACGACGGTGCATCAAATGGAATGCTTCGCCGCTGCGTCGGGGCCAGGATCGTTTACCGGGGTGCGCGTGGGACTGGCGGCCGTCAAAGGGCTGGCTGAAGCTACCGGCAAACGCGTAGTCGCGGTGTCCAATCTGCGAGCACTGGCGTTCTTCGGATCGGCGCCGCTGCGCGCCACGGTGATCGACGCGCGGCGCGGGGAAGTTTACGCCGCGGTCTACAATAACCGGCTCGAGCTGGTGATGCCGGAAGTGGTGGTGAAGCTGGACACGTGGCTTCCGACGCTGCCCACGAACGACTGCGAATTGATCTCGACCGTAAGTGCTCCACGCGCGCTGGCCGCCGCGATCGGGCACATCGCGTGGAATGAATTCACGGCCGGCCGCCCGAGCGATCCCGCAGGGATCGATGCCAACTACGTGCGGCGCTCGGATGCCGAGCTGTTCTGGAAGGAGTAACATACTTCGCTATCGGGCTTTGCTATGGTGGAGGAGCGGGGATCAATCATGAGGGAGAAAATAGCGGCGTCGGGAGAACTCGGCCAGCCCCCCTACCGCAAACAATTGAACCTGCTTTGGATCGCGGAGGGAGCTTGGCTTCACAATTCAAGGCACTCTCGGACCAGTGGCGACGCGAGACGCTGCATACCTCATCTCTTACAAAGATGATCACGCATCCTTCCTACTTGAGGATCATCGGCATGGGCCAGAGCGTCTTGCCGCTCCTGTTCAGAGAGCTTGAGGTGCGTCCAGACCACTGGCTAGTGGCTCTGAACGCTACCCACCGGCGCGGGGTCAACTCCGGTAATGGCGCAATTTCGACGAGGCCGTCAACGCGTGGCTCGATTGGGGCAGGAGACAAGGTTACCTGACGTAGACGAGCGCCCCAGAGCTAGAGGCGGAATTTCCTGGACTGGTCTCCACGGCCTACGAAATTACGAGTCCACACGATCCGAAATACAATTGTGTTGCCTATGCCTTAGGCGACGTTAACCACTTCTGGTACGACGCGAATGTCAAAGGCTACTATTGGCCTCCTGGGGAGCCGAGCGCAGATACTTTGGAGGGATGGCTCAGCGTATTCGCCGTTCACGGATACGAAGAAAGCGACGACGATACCCTTGATCCGTCTTACGAGAAAATCGCCATCTATGCGGGTAACGAAGGACCAGAGCACGTTGCGCGTCAGAAGGCTTCGGGATTATGGACCAGCAAGATGGGAAAAGCGCGCGATATAGATCACGCAACGCTGGCTGCCTTGGAAGGCGATTTTTACGGAAAGGTAGTGAAGATCATGAAGCGTCCGTGTAAAGACGGAAGGCGGGTGCTCGAATGAGGCTGCTATTCGCGCAGAAGATCAACGAACGTCACCTTCCAAGGCGTGGCAGCCAGATCGAGGCGTGCCAGCGTAACCGGCAATCGAAAACGTCGAGGACCAGCGCTGCCGGGGTTGATGTAAAGAACGCCCGACTTTTCGCTGCTGGAGGGTTTGTGAGAATGGCCGCTCACGATGATCTGAATCCCGGCCGCGGCTGGATTGAGGTCCAGCTCCTGGATATCGTGCAGCACATAGATGGTCGCTGGGCCAGCTTCTACCATCGCCGTCGCCGGCCATTCGGAAGCCCACGATCCTTTGTCGATATTGCCCTTGACCGCGATGACCGGCGCCAGTTGCCGGAGCTCGGTGAGAATTTCCGGCTGGCCTACGTCACCGGCGTGGATAATCAGTTCGGAGCCTCGCAACGCTTCGAGCGCCTGATCCCGCAACAATCCGTGGGTGTCCGAAATGAGCCCGATCACTCCTTCACTTTGAGGGTAAAATAGGTGATCTGCGTCCCCGGCTCCAGCATCACTTGATGCGGCGTCTTGGGCGCAATATGCAGGATATCCCCGGGCGACATCTTCTGATGCTCGCCGCCCTCAACCGCCGGCGCGCGCATCTCGCCCGGAGCCGTTTTCTTGGAGCCTGGCATGGTGCCGCCGATCACCAGCGTAGCCCCTCCCGAAACCACCATGATCACATCCGCTTCGGTTTCGTGTAATTCCGCCACGCCCGATCCCTCGCGATGGATCATCAAAGCGTGATCCACGCCAAAATTTCCCAGGTTTTCGGACGACGTCCTGACGTTGCTTTTGTTCGAAAGCGGCTTGGCCATGCCCTTCATTTCCGCCGCGCTCCAATACTTATAGCCGGCAGGCTCCGCGCCCACGAGCGGCAATACCAATAAAAGGCCGATCAGTTTGTTTGTCACGTGCAGGGGATTTCGTTGGCGCATGCGCCTGAGATTATTCGAGAACGATCGGAAAGTCAACAGGCCTTCCAAATTTGTCAGCGCAAAGTGAGAAGTTCCGGTAGTCCGTGCCGATAAGCTTCGCTATGAGAGCGAACTTGAGCGTTGGCCGGCGATTGACGTTTCTGGCGATGCTGTCCACTGGAATGGTTGGGGCGCAGAGCGCAGGGAAGGACTTGTTGTCGCAGGCCGCCGCGCGCAACAACGAAGCTATCAGTCTGGCGCGCGCAGGACGAGAAGCTGAAGCCGAGCAGTTATACCGCGCAGCGCTGGGCGCCGGGTACGAGGACGATCTCGCTCGAGCGAAAATCGCGAATAATTTAGCAGCGCTCTATCAGCGTGAGGACCGTTTTCGTGAGGCGGAAGTTATGTACCGCTGCGCACTCCAATGGCGGCAGAAGCATCTCGCTGCCGAGAGTGTCGAGGTAGCTTATTCGCTCAACAATCTGGCTGAAGTCTATCGCGCGGAAGGCCGGGATTGGGAGGCGCGCAATCTGATGGAGACGGCCCTCAGGACCCTCCAACAATTCCACGCCGATGCCCCCGGCCTGCCCTCCGTCCTCAACAATCTGGCAATCGTGCGCTGCCGGTTCGGCGAGGTGGATCAGGCCGAAGACCTGTTGCGCACCGCTTTGCGATCCTACGACTGGAACCCGGACACAGCCAGCCGGGAATACGGCGTCACTCTGAACAATTTGGGGAAGGTGCTGGAGACTAAGAATGATTTTTTGGCTGCCCGGCCGCTCTACGAACAGGCCATCGGTATCTTTGAGCGCCTGGGCGCCCCAGCCAGAAAAGACCTGGCAAGCGCGCTCGCCAACACGGGTTTGTTGTATCAGCGGCTGGATCGCATCGAAGACGCGCGGCAAGCTGAACAGAGAGCTTTGGAGCTGCTGCGTCCGACGGGCGATGCCGTGTTGCGCGCGCAAGTCCTGCGGAATCTGGGAAATATCGTGGCTCGCACTGGCAGCCCGGTCGATGCGTTGCCTTATTTCGAGCAGTCTCTCAGCATTCAGGACAAAACATTGGGCCAGGATCATCCCGCTACTGCCCGGTTGCTCCTCGATTATGCTTCAGCCACACTGCGGGCGGGAAACAAGTCACTGTCTCGCAAATTGCGCAAGCGCGCCGCTGAGTTGGTGGCGCGCTTCAATCTGCAGTCGCTCGACCATATGACCGTATCGGTGCGTGCTTTGCGGGACGACAAGTAAAGGGACCACTGCACGCGCCGCAATGCCGCTAGCGCCAGAGCAGGATTGCCGGTTACAATCTCTAGTTGGTCGAAGGAGATTGATAACGGCGCTCATGAATATCTCCGTCAAGGGCGAATACGCCTTGCACGCGATCTTCGATCTGGCACTGCAAAAGTTCGGCGAACCGATCAAAATCGCCGACATCGCGAAGCGGCAAAAAATCCCGCAGAAATTTCTGGAGCTGATTCTGGCCGGTCTGAAGCAGGGTGGCTTCGTCGAGTCCCGCCGCGGCGCTGAGGGAGGCTATCTGCTGGCTCGCTCGGCGGACGCGATCACAGTGGGACAAGTGACGCGTTACGTCGAAGGCGCCAAGAGCACCAAGCCGGTCCGCAAGCAAAACGGCGCCGATCCATTCGCCGACACCTGGCGTAGAGTAGATCAAGCCGTTTCCGACGTCGTCGATCGAACCACGTTCGCCGAATTGGTCCGGAACTGGCGCGAGCAGCAGTCCAAGTACGTTCCAAACTGGGAGATTTGATGTTCTATCAGGACAATTCGCTGAGCATCGGCCGCACCCCGCTGGTGAAGTTGAATCGCATCGGCCAGGGAAATCACGCCACCATCCTGGCCAAGATTGAAGGACGAAACCCGGCCTACTCCGTGAAGGACCGTATCGGCGCAGCCATGATCTGGGACGCTGAAAAACGAGGGCTGCTTCAGCCCGGCAAGGAACTGATTGAGCCCACCAGCGGCAATACCGGCATCGCTCTGGCCTTTGTCGCGGCGGCGCGCGGTTATCCCATTACACTGGTGATGCCCGAGACCATGTCGGTGGAGCGCCGCAAGGTCCTGCAGGCCTTCGGAGCCAACCTGATCCTCACCGAAGGCGCGGCGGGTATGCAGGGTTCCATCGGGAGGGCGGAAGACATTGTCGCGTCAGATCCCGGGCGCTATGTGCTGTTGCAGCAGTTCCAAAACCCGGCCAATCCGGATATCCATTTCAAAACCACCGGACCCGAGATTTGGAACGATACGGAGGGAGCCATCGACGCCCTGGTGTGCGGCGTAGGCACGGGTGGAACCATAACCGGCGCGTCACGTTATATAACATCCGTTCAAACTAGCAAGAAGCTGATCTCGATCGCCGTGGAGCCCACCGGCAGCCCGGTGATTACGCAAGCGCGCAAGGGCCAGATGCTGCACCCGGGGCCGCATAAGATTCAAGGGATCGGCGCCGGATTCATTCCCGGAAACCTGGACCTGTCCGTGGTGGACCGCGTGGAGCAAGTGACCAACGAGGAGTCCATGGAAATGGCCCGGCGCCTGGCGCGGGAAGAAGGCATTCTCGCGGGTATTTCGAGCGGAGCCGCAGTGGCCGCCGCGGTACGGGTGGCGCAGGAGCCTGAGATGAAGGGAAAGATGTTGGTGGTGGTTTTGCCCGATTCCGGCGAGCGCTACCTCAGCACTCCGCTGTTCGAAGGAATTTCCGGCGAGTAGCGTCTTGTTCGGGAAAAACCGCTTTGGGAAATAGAATGGCGGACGCTTTTTGGGGTGATAGGGTGAAGCGTCCGCCGTCGTAACGGGGATTTGAATAAATAACGCTCGCGGCAGCGGCCAAGTTACGCCAGCGCCGAAATTTCTTCGCGCTTTCCGGCTGGCTCTTTCGAGCTACTCTCTCTCCCTGGCCGCACAGCCGGCGCCTCGTAAACGTACGTAAGCATGAGCGAAACGCGCCTATTGATTTTCGCCTTGTATTCGCCTATACTAATAAGCGAAGAAAAGGAGAACCAAAGAGTGCCATGTCCCTCCCCCGATCACTCTATTGCGGCCCTTCCGGTTGGTCTTATCCACACTGGAACGGGGTTGTTTATCCCAAGCTGAAGCCACGCGGCTTTCACGCACTGGAAGATCTGTCCACCTATTTCGATGCGGTCGAAATCAACACCAGCTTCTATCAATCCATCCAGCCGGAATTGGCCAGTCTTTGGCTAAGGAAAGTGGAGCACAATCCCAAGTTCCTGTTTACCGTGAAGTTGGGCCGCCGTTTTACGCACGAACGCTCGCTCGTTGCGGCGGAGGTTGCGCGGTTTAAGGAAGGCCTGTGGCCCTTGCAGCGTGCGCGGAAACTGGGCTGCGTGCTCATGCAGTTTCCGTGGGCTTTTCGCTATACCGAGGAGAACCGCACATTCCTGATCGCGCTGCGGCGCGCATTCCATGAGTTCCAGCTGGTTGCGGAGACGCGGCACTCGAGTTGGCTGCATGAAGAAGCGCTTGGAACTCTGATCGACCATCGGATTGGTTTTGTGAATATCGACCAGGCTCCCTATACCAAGGGGATGCCGGCCACCTCCGCGCTAACATCGCGAATCGGGTATGTGCGGTTGCATGGGCGCAACCCGCAGCATTGGGAGCGAGAGTTCGGCCGGCCGGCCAGGGCTGTGGCCGCCCACGATTACCTCTACTCGCAAAAAGAGCTGCAGGAATGGAAGCAGCGCGTGGATAACATCCAGCAACACGCCGCGACCACGTTCGTATTCGCCAACAACGACGCGGGCGGCAAGAGCGTGGTGAACGCGCTCGAAATCGCGCAAATGCTCGGTGACGATCGCCGCCGCGCCCCGGCGCAGCTGATCGAACGGTTCCCCGAAGAATTGGCCGATTTCCGGGCCGAGCGTCCGATCCAGGATGCGCTGTTTGCGAACTATGCTCCCGAAAGGCGAGCCGTGGCGTAAAACTCGGCCTTGGGTGCAGGAATTCGAATCACATGAATTCACATCAACGGTTGAACGTCAACTCAGCGCGCGAATTCTTCACCAACTGCGAAAATCTGCGCGCTAATTCCACAATCCATGCTTGTTCGCGCGCTTCAATGGCGCGGGGCGGAATCAGCTCCGTGCCGATCCCAACCGCGGCCGCCCCGGCATAGATGTAGTCCGCGACGGTCTGCTGGTTCACTCCCCCAGCGGCGATAAAGGAAACATGCGGAAACGGCGCGCGCAAGGCACGTAGGTAGGCTACCCCGCCCAGCTGCGAGCACGGAAATATCTTGACGAAGTCCGCCCCCGCCTTGGCTGCGGCCATCACTTCACTGGGTGTCAGTACACCCGGCATCACCACCACGTGGTGCTTCACGGCGAACTCCACGGTCTCCAGATCCAGCCCTGGGCTGGTAAGAAAATGCGCTCCGGCATCCAGACAGGCGCGCGCGGTTTCCACATCCAGTACGGTTCCGGCGCCCACCACCATATCCGGATGTTTCTCCACCAGATGGGCGATTAGTTCGGTGGCCTTGGGAACCGTCATGGTCAGTTCGACGATGGGGATTCCGCCGCGCGAGACGGCCTCCGCCGCGAACCAGGCATCTTCCGGGGTTTTTACCCGAACCGCCGGAATGATGCTTACTTCCGCGATCTTTGCGCGAACATCGTGGTTCTTCATCGATCTCCTCCGCAATCGACCGCTTTCGTTTTGAGCAATAGGGCTTGCCTACTTGGCCCGAACCAACGTAGCACTGTGCGCTGTTCTTCGCTATATCGTTCTTGGCTACAGACGGAGCACGCGATCAGTGCGAGTCGTCGGAAGCCTCGGGCGCCGGTAGTACGTCGCCCGGGCGCGCAACCCACGCATACAAGGTTGGAAGCAGGAAGATGCTGAGCAGCAGCCCGGAGATCAAGCCGCCCACGATCACGATCGCAAACGGACGCTGCGAATCGGACCCGATAGCGTGCGACATGGCGGCCGGCAACAGGCCCAGGGTGGCCACCATACTGGTGACGATGATGGGCCGCAGCCTCAGAACCGCTCCCTCCACCGCGGCCTCTTCGATGGAATGCCCGCGCGCGCGGCGTTGATTGATGTACTCCAGCATGATCACGCCGGTCTGCACGGAAACTCCGAATAATGCGAGAAACCCAATGCCGGACGATACGCTGAAATGGGTGTGCGTCGCAAACAGCGCCAGCATGCCGCCCAGCGGCGTCATCATGACATTCACGATGATGAGCGCAGCCCATTTCATGGACTGGAACATGGTGTACAGGATGACGAAGATGATCAGCACCGTGAGCGGCACGATGATGGACAAACGCGCCGCCGCCCGCTTCTCGCTCTCATATTCGCCTTCCCAATTGATGTGATAACCGCGCGGCAATTGGACCTGTTTGTTCACTTTGTCGATGGCTTCTTCCACCGTGCTTCCCAGATCCCGTCCGCGGATACTGTATTTCACCGCGACATAGCGCTGGTTGCCCTCGCGATAAATCTCGGAGCCGCCGTCTTTCATCTCGATCTTCGACAATTGCGCCAGCGAGACCCGCTCGCCCGAAGGCGAGAGCAAACGGATATTCGCGATGGCTTCCCGCGAGTCGCGATACGGAGCCAGATAGCGCGCCACCAGATCGTAGCGTTGTTCGCCTTGCAGAACTTGCGTCAGTGCGTTTCCGCCAACGGCGGTCTGAATGGCGTCCTGTACGTCGGCCACGTTGATTTGAAAGCGCGCCGCTTGCTGGCGGTCTACCTGCACGTTCAAATTCGGCTGGCCCAGCAACCGGAACACGCCCAGATCTTCCACGCCGCGCACGGTGTGCATGGTCTTGAGCACTTCGTCCGCTTTGTCTTCGAGCGTCCGCAGGTCGTCGCCATAAATCTTGGTGGCCAGCTGGCCCTTCACGCCGCTGACGGCCTCTTCCATGTTGTCGGCGATGGGTTGCGAAAAATTCCAGATGGCTCCAGGAATCTTGTCCAGCTGATCGTTCATGGACGCGATGAGAGCATCTTTGTTTTGATGAAACACTGGACGCCACTGTTCCTTGGGCTTCAAGTCCACGCAATATTCAGTGTTGAAGAAGCCGGTGGTGTCGGTGCCGTCATCGGGGCGTCCCACCTGGCTGGTCACAATGGTTACCTCCGGGAAGGCGGCCAAAGTTTCGCGCGCCAGATTCGCTACGCGCACGCCTTCGGTTTGGCCCGTGCTGGGCGCCAGCGTTCCGCGCACCCACAACGCGCCCTCGTCCAGATGCGGAAGGAACTCCGAGCCGATGATTCCGCTTTCGGCCAGATAAACCGTCGCGCCCAAAGCCAGCACAGCGACGGACACCACGGCCCAGCGCTCGCGTATCGCCCAGCGGACAGCCTTGCGATACATCACGGTGAGGCGCCGCATTACCGGATTGTGCCATTCCTTCGCTCCGCGCCGGAACAGCAGACTGGCCAGCACCGGCGACACGACGATCGAGAACAGCAGAGCCCCCAGCAGCGCGAACGCGACGGTCCAGGCCATCGGCTTGAACAGCCGCCCTTCCACGCGCTGCAACGTAAAGATCGGGATGTAAGCCGTAATGATGATGGTGATGGCGTAGAACACAGGCCGCTGTACTTCGTGGGCCGCGGCGCGGATCTGATCGCCCACCGACTGGCGCTCGCCATTTCCGGATTGCTGCGTGTGCAAGTGCCGCACGATGTTTTCGATCATCACCACCGCACCATCCACCACCATTCCGAAATCCAGCGCGCCCAGGGACAAAAGATTGGCCGGAATATGCCGCAAGCTCAGGCAGATGGATGCAAACAGCAGCGAAAACGGAATGGTTACCGCCACGATCAGCGCCGCTCGCGTATTGCCCAGGAACAGGAACAGAATGATGACAACCAGGATGATGCCTTCGGTCAGATTGTGCAGCACGGTGTGCGTGGTGAACTCCACCAGTTCGCTGCGATCGATGAACGGAACGATCTTCACCCCGGACGGCAGAATGAAATTGTTGAGCTCGTCGACCTTGGCGTGAATTCCCTTGAGCGTGGTGTCGGAATCGGCCCCTTTGCGCATCAGCACGATTCCGGAAACCACGTCTTCGTTGTCGGCGATCTTGCCGTCCTCGCGGCGAATGGCTCGTCCGAACTGGCCCAACCGGATCTTGGGCCCCTGCGCGATGGTCGCAATGTCGCTCATGTGCAGGGGCGTTCCGTTCTGCGTCTTGATCACCGTGTCGGCGATGTCGTGGACGTTCGTCACCATGCCCACTTCGCGCACATCCACCTGCTGCAGGCCCGCCTCGATGAAACTGCCGCCGGCGTTGGCGTTGTTGTTCGCCAGTTGCTGTTCCACCTGGCTGATGCTCAGGCCGTAAGCGATCAGCTTGTCCGGATCGATGCGCACCTGATACTCGCGCGTGGGACCGCCGAAGCTGGCCACGTCTACCACGTCGGGCACCGATTTGAAGTTCTTCTCCACCACCCAGTCTTCGAGCGATTTCAACTCCATCACGTCGTACTTTGGATTCCTGCTGGTTAGCGTGAAGAAATAGATCTGTCCTACCGGGCTCCAATCGGTCCCCATCTGCGGATTCACTCCCGCGGGCAGCGTGACCTGGGCCAGCCTCTCGAGCACCCGTTCGCGATTCCAGGCGTTCTCCGATCCGTCTTCGAAGATCAACTTCACGTCCGACAAGCCAAACAGGGAGAAGGAGCGCAGATGCACCACATCGGGAATCCCGTTCATGGCGATTTCCAGCGGAATGGTCACCTGCTGTTCGATCTGCTCAGCCGAAATCCCCGGCCATTGGGTGATGACGTCGACATAATTGTTCGCGACATCGGGATAGGCTTCCACCGGAAGGTTGTGGAACGAGACCGCGCCCCACGCCAGCAGGAGCAGCGCGATGGCCAGCACCATGAAGCGATTGTTCAGCGCGAAGTCGACTACTTTGCGAATCATGTTGTTACTGTTCTGTTGTTACTGTTCAACGGTCGCCTGCAGAACCAGCGCGTTCGATACCACCTGCTGCCCGGGCTGGATACCCGAGATAACTTCCTGCAGCCCGCCCGGCAACATATTCCCGCTGACCACTTCCATGCGCCGGAACGTCTTGTCGCCCGCCGGTGCATACACCCAGTCACGATCGTGCAGGTGCAGAATGGCCGTCGCCGGCACCGTCGCGCGCAGCTGCTTCTGCGAGCCATGGAAGGTCGCGCTGACGAACATCCCGAAGCGCAGCAGCCCTGAATTGTCCACTTCCAGACGCACCTTTTCGGTTCGGATGTTCGGGTCGAGCGTGGGTGAAATATTCGCGATCCGCGCTTTGAGAACGATGTTGGGGTACGCAGCCAGATGAACATCGGCATACTCGCCCAGGCGCGCGAACGATATATCGTTTTCGTACACGTCGCAGATGATCCACACCTTCGACAGATCGGATATGGTGAACAGGTTCGGAGAATTGTCCAGTGTCTTCACCCCCGCCGAGGCGGTCACTTGTTGATCGGTAATCACGCCCGAGACTGGCGCGTGGATCTCGATGATGGAACTGGGATGGTCCATGTCGGCGCCCAGCACGCGCAAGTGCTCCACGGAAGTCTCGGTGGTCACCTTGGCCTTGATGGCGGTGTCTTCGGCTACTTCTTCGTCTTTCTTCGCGATCGCTCCCTTTTCCAGCAGCTCTTTCGATCGATCCAGTTGGGCTTTGGCCAGCGTCTCGTCCGCCACCGCCTGCCGGTAATCGGAAAACGCCTGGGAGATATCCTGGCTTTGGATCTTGAGAAGCAATTGTCCTTTGGTGACCGTGTCGCCCAGCCGCGCGTCAATCTCGACGATGCGGCCCGACGCGAGCGAAATCACGGGAATGTTGCGCGAGACATCGGCGCTCACCGTGCCGGTGGTCTTTAATTCCGGAGCGGCGTCATGCTCGCCCGCGGTGGCAATGGGAAACTGCTCGGGATGATCCACGCGGAACAGGCTGCCGTCCGATTCATGTACGATGTCTGCCGCCGGCGGCGCTCCCAGCTTCGGATCGGCTTCCACCTTGTCGCCACAACCCGCCAAAAACAAACTCGCGGCCAGGCCCGCGGCTGCCAAGGTAGCTCTCACGGAGACGGTCACTCGACTACCTCCCGCCCCACCGCCATATTTAGCTGCGCCGCGGAAGTCAGGCAGGAACCCACCAGGTTCAGGTAATTCAATTCCGTGCTGCGATAATCCTGTTGCGCCTGCAGGAAATCCAAAAGCGACGCTCCACCGCGCGTGTAGGCGAAGGAAACCGTATCGCGCACTTCCACTGCTTCTTTCAAATAGGTTTCCTTGTATGGCCGCAGCAGTTCCAGGTTGCTCTGGATGGTGGCGTAGGCTGAATCCACATCGCTGAACACCTGCGCCGTCGCGGCGTCGCGCAGCCGTTCGTTGCGCGCGATATCCTGCTGGGTCCTGACTTTCTCGCCTTGATTACGGTCGAAAATGCGCAACGGGATGCTGACGCTCAGGCCGAAGTAAACCGGGATAGGCGGGTTGCGCGCAAAATCCGCGCTGAAGGTCGGATCGACCGATCCATTGGCCACCGCCAGCCGGTGATCGGTTTGCGCTTTGTCCACCGCCTCGGCCGCGGCTTTGAGATCCGGCCGGTTTTCCATGGCCGTGCGGCGCAAGTCCTCGAGCGGGCGGATCTGATTCGAAAAATCGAACGCTCCCGTCACGTCAAATTGCTCCACCGGCGTCCGCTCGTTCAATAACATCAGCAACTGGATCTTGGCCGTGCGCAGATTCACCAGCGCCGTCTGGACATCGGTCTCATACTGCACGCGCTGCAGTTCCAAGCGTTGAAAATCCACCCTCGCGATGTCGCCGGCCTTCAGCCGGTCGTTGCTCACGTCGAGCAAGTGCTTGTAATAGGCCAGATTCTCGCGGGTGAGATCTAAAATCGCCTTCTGCTGCAGCGTCTGCACGAACGCCGTCCGTAGATTGAAAACCAGATTTCGCTCTTGATCGGCGTATTGCGCCGCCGTGATCTCGGTTTCCTTCTGCGCGCTTTCCCGGCGCAGTTCGCGCTTGTGCTGCCTCTCGTGCAGGTAACTGATGGAGCCCGCCGGGAACGCATAGGCGAAAGGATCGTAGGTGCCCGATCCTCCGTTAGGCGGAGTTTGCGTCGAGAATGGATTGATCTGGTCCACCGATGCGGTCAGGTCCGGATTGGGCCGCAGATAGGCCGTGATTTCCTGGGCGCGCGATTCGTCAATGCTAATCCGCGCCGCACGCAGCGTCGGATTGCCGGTTTCAAAACGGTCGCGAATCTGCTGCCAGGTCAAGGTCTGAGGCGCCGGGCTCTGCGGCTGCGCAAATGCATTCGATCCCAATATGGCCATCAGCAAGCCCCATCTCTGTATTTGGCTCATTCCAACGAATCCCGATACTGAGCCGCGCACCAGCGCACGCCGGCCTCCCGCATAAAGCTCGATGTCGACGCCAACGGCAAATCCAGATCTAAACTAAAGGTAGCCACGTGGATAAAGACGAGTCCAGTATCGTTCGGTTACGATGCCACTATCTTTCGGATGTTGCTGGTGGTCTTTCTACTATCATCTCGCATAAGTCTTGCGAAAAGTGATGATTGCGTGTCTAGAATATGACTAAACCGGCGCACATCCCCATGCTCTCTTTTTTCCTTCGTGGCGGCACCCGGGCAGTCCTGCTCAAGGCCGGAGTTCTGATCGCCATCATCGCCATCGCCGACTGGCGCGCCGACAAGGATGTCACGCTGGGCTTCCTCTACCTGTTTCCGATGCTGATGGTGGGGAGCGTTCTGAAACGCTGGCAGATCGGAATGGTAGCTGCGCTATGCACCCTTCTGGCCGAGATTTTCGACTCTTTCGACTGGCGCCCGAGCGCCGGCATCCCGCGCGATATTTTGATTTTCGCGGCGTTCCTGGGCATGGGCCTCTTTGTCTACGAAGTGGTGCGCAGCCGCCAGGCCGCTCTGCGGCATCTGAATCAAATCGAATCGGAGAGCGAAGCCCGCCGCGCGGCCGAAGAACAGTTGAAGGTGCTGGTGGATAGCAGCCCGGTGGCCATTTTTACGGCGGATACTTATGGCTCCGTGCTGCAAGCGAACGACGCCGCACACCGGCTCTTCGCTCTATCGCCCGGGGCGCTTCCCGGCAGGTCGATTCGCCAATACCTGCCGTCGCTGGTGAACGTCCCGGCTCCGGCGCCCAACGGACCATCCTTCCGCACCGTCATGCAGTGCCGGGGCCAGCGGCAGGACGGTGAAGCCTTCCTCGCCGACATCTGGTTTTCGACCTACCGCACCAGCGTGGGGCCCCGGCTGGCCGCCATGGTGGTGGACACGTCGGAAGATTTGCGCAATCGCGAAGAGTACAGCCTGCATCAGCTTCTGGCTGCCTCGCGGATTCTGGTGGGCGCGGTCTCGCACGAAGTTCGCAACGTTTGCGGCGCCATCGCGGTGGTGCACGAGAATCTTGCGCGCAACAGTTCGCTGGCCAATAACAAGGATTTTGAAGCGCTCGGCACCCTGATTGAGACGCTCGAAAAAATCGCGGCTCTGGAACTGCGGCAGACACCTTATCCAGCCGCTCGAGTGGATCTCCCGGCGTTGCTCGAAGAGCTGCGCATCGTCATCGAAGCCGCCTTGCGCGAAGAGGGGATCGGCGTATCGTGGGACATCGAACCTGGCCTTCCGGCCGTTTGGGCGGACCGGCAGAGCCTGATGCAGGTTTTCCTCAACCTCACCAAAAACAGCCAGCGGGCCATGCTCGATCAGCCTTCCCGGGAATTGAAGATTGTCGCGCGCAACGAAGGCCATCATGTCGTGGTGCGTGTTCATGACACCGGCGGCGGCGTACTGCATCCCGAACACCTCTTTCGACCCTTCCAGCCGGGAGCGCAGTCCACGGGCTTGGGCGTCTATCTCTCGCGCGCCTTGATGCGATCCTTCCGCGGCGACCTGCGCTATGAACCCGAGCCGCGCGGCGCCATGTTTGTGGTTGAGCTTTCGCCGGTCCTAACGGGTAACCTGAAGGAGAGCTATGGGCCAGGAAATCCGGATTCTGCTGGTGGACGATCACAGTCTGTTCCGGGACAGCCTCAGCCGCTTGTTGCAGACTGAGCCCGGCTTCCGCATGGTGGGCTCCTGCGCCACGGTCGGCGAAGCGCTGACCATCATCGCCCGCGAACAACCCGACATCATTCTGCTCGATTACGATCTGGGCGAAGAGCAGGGAGCCGTCGCCCTGGATGAGATCCGAAAACATGGATTCAAAGGCCGCGTGCTGATGGTGACCGCCGGAATGAGCGACGCGGCCACCGTGCGCGTGCTCGAAAGCGGATCGGAGGGCATCTTCCTGAAGCACAGCTCCCCGGCCCAGTTAGTGGAAGCAATCCGCCGGATGGTGGCCGGCGAGCCTTGGCTAGACCCGCGCGCCATGCGGTCCCTGATTGCCGGCGCCACCGGAAAATCCGAGGAGCAGCGCAGCACCCAGGTTCTTACCGCGCGCGAGCGATTCGTCCTGCATGGGGTCTTCGAAGGACTGACCAACAAAGAAATCGCGACGCAATTGCAGGTTTCCGAGGGGTCCATCAAAGCCGTGATGCAACAGCTTTTCGACAAGACCGGCGTCCGCACCCGCAGCCAGCTGGTCCGCATCGCGCTCGAAAGACGCGCTGAAGACTGGCTCACGGGCGACTCCAGCGCGACCTAGCGACGGTATTCCTCAGGCCCGGTACTTAGTACGAACTGAAAAAACGTACTTAGTAGGAAAGCGGAGGCAACTTTCTCAGGTAATATGGGTCATTCAAGCCCGCAGGTATCCCGGCTTGGAAAGCGGTTCCCGTTGTCAAAGTTAATCGATCATCCCGTGGCTGCTGCTGCTCTCGCGCCATCCCTTCCTGCTTCCGAAAAAGCCGGTGCCCGAGAAGTTGAGCTTCCTGGCGTCGAGCGCCGCAGCGAAGCACGCTATCCCGCGCAGGATCCCGCCGAGATCGAAATCCTGCCTGGCCCCACCGATCCGATCTATGGAACCATCCTGGACGTCTCGCGGTCCGGACTGCGAGTTGCCCTCGCCAAACGCATCAATCGTGGCGAGCAGATCAAAGTGAAGTTGCACCACAACGTCATTTTTGGCGAGGTCCGCTATTGCCGCTCGGTTTTCGGCGGCTTCCAGGCCGGTATTCGGATCAAGGACCTGGTGCGTCCTCCAGGGCGACTCCATGAGCACATCACCGAGGACCCTCTCTCGCTCTATGCAGTCGGCAAAGGTCTTTCAGTGGCCGAGGTGATCGAGGTGCGTGAGCATCTGATGCGCTGCGACGCATGCCGCGTTCGCCTGGCTGAAAAGGAGGCGCTTCTCAACCCTACGCGCAAGCGCCGCCCGATCGCCTAAAGTAAAACACTTAGTTGCCGATCACAGAGCATGGGCGATCCGTCCATTCGAGCCAGCTCCCTGCCCATGCGCCTCGCGGGACGGCCGCTGCTGGCTTGCCTGACCGTTTTCTTGTTTACCATCGGCGTCCGCGCGGCGCTGCTTCCCGTCCTGCACGTTCCCCTGCCTGCGATTCACGACGAATTCAGTTACCTTCTGGCAGCCGATACCTACGCTTCAGGCCGCCTGACCAACCCGCCGCATCCCTTTTGGGAACACTTCGAATCGTTCCACATCATTCAGCAGCCTACTTATGCGTCGAAATACCCGCCCTTGCAGGGCCTGGTGCTGGCGTTCGGCGAGCGATTCTTTGAACAACCATGGATCGGCGTCTGGCTCAGCGCCGGGCTGATGTGCGCTGCGGTCTGTTGGATGCTCCAGGGCTGGACCACGCCCGGTTTGGCGTTCATCGGGGCGCTTCTGGTCGCGCTGCGCGTCGGCATATTGACCTATTGGATGAATTCCTACTGGGGTGGTGCCGTCCCGGCGATTGGAGGAGCGCTCATGCTGGGCGCGCTGCCGCGCATCGCTTTTCAACGACGATATGCGCATGGCGCTTCGTGGGCCGCTGGCCTCGCCATCCTGCTCAATTCGCGCCCTTACGACGGCGCGGTGCTCGCGGTATTGACGGCCGCGGTCATGCTATGGAAGATTGCATCTCCCCCAATGCTCTCGACTGTGGCGCTCGCGACGCGCGTCGCCATACCCGCGGCCGCCGTGCTGGTTCCGGTTGCTGCGTTCATGCTCTATTACAATGCGCGGGTCACGGGCCATCCCTGGGAGCTGCCCTACCAGCTTCACGAGCGGCAATACGCTGTAGCCAACAATTTTGTCTGGTCCGGCAACAATCCCGTGCCGGTCTACCGGCACGCTGTCATGCGAACCTTCTGGAGCGAAATCAACGTTGCTCAGGCTAAGGACATTCGAGCGAACCTGCCGTCGGCCTATCTGATCAAGCTCGCCAGCATGTATGGTTTTTTCTTCTGCTTTTATCCGCTGTTTATTCCAGCGCTCATCTGGCCCTATCCGCTCCAAACGTCCGAGGAGCGTGTCGGTGTTCTATTGCTTGCCGGCAACCTGGTGGCGCTGATTCCCGTGGTCGGATTTCAATACCACTACGCCGCCGCGATCATGCCGCTGTTTTATCTGCGCGTCCTGCAGTCTGCCGATCGCCTGCGAAGCTGGCGTCCCAGTGCGAAGCCCATTGGGCTGGTGCTTGCAGTTTTGCTCCTGGCGCTCATCCCGATTCAATTCGGCCGCGACGTCTGGAAGCTTCTCGCCGACGGCGAGTACGCGCCGCCCATGGCTCAGCCCTATCACAATGTGGTGCGCCAATTGGAAGCGCTCCCTGGCAGTCACCTGGTGCTGGTGCATTACCATCCGGACCACGACGTCTTCGAGGAATGGGTCAACAATCGCGCCGATATCGACTCTGCGCGTATCGTCTGGGCGCGCGAGATCAGCCCGGCGGAGGACGCGCGGCTCATCCAATACTTTCATGGCCGTAGCATCTGGCTGCTGGATCCGGACCAGTCGCCTCCTCGTCTCACTCCCTACGCCGCGGCTGCGGCACTACAGAATGTGGCGCAAAGATCCGAATAGCCGGAGGAAAGGTTTAAGCGTTTGACTACTGGAATTCTGGGCGGCGGGCTGGCAGGTCTCACCATCGCCGCGCATCTGGATCACGAGTGCGAAGTGCTTGAAAAGGAAAGCCGCGGCGGAGGTCACTGCCAGACGGTCCAGGAGCAAGGGTTCACCTACGATGCCGGGGGCCCGCACATCATCTTCTCGCGCAATCAGGAGATGGTGGATTATATGGTCTCGCTGCTGGGCGATAACGTCCACCGTGCGCGCCGCAACAACAAGATTTATTACAAAGGACGTTACGTTAAATACCCCTTCGAAAACGGCCTCTTCGACCTGGAGCCGCAGGATCGCTTCGAGTGCCTGTATCACTACATCAAGAACGACTATCCCGCGCCCCGCACCAATTTCAAGGAATGGATCTACCACCACTTCGGCAAAGGCCTGGCGGAAAAATATCTCATCCCCTATAACGAGAAGATCTGGAATGTTCCGGCCGAAGAGCTGGGTCTCGAATGGGTGGAAGGCCGCGTCCCCAAACCGCCCATCGAAGACGTGATCAAGGCTGCCGTCGGTGTCGAAACCGAAGGCTATACTCACCAGCTCTACTTCCACTATCCCGCTCACGGCGGCATTGAATCGCTCCCGCGCGCGATGGCCCAGCGCGTCCGAAACATCGTTTCGGATTTCACCGTGGAGCGCATTTGGAAACAAGACAATCACTGGTTCGTCAGCGACGGGCGTGTGGCCCGCCGTTACGACGCCCTGGTCTCAACCATCCCGATTCAAGAGCTCGCAGTGGCGCTGGATGGCACGCCGCGGGAGGTTCTGGACGCAGTGCATGCGCTTCGCTACAACTCGCTGGTCACAGTGACGGTTGGTCTGGATGCCGCGCGCATTCCAGACTACACCGCCATCTACGTTCCCGACCCCGAGATCCGCTTCCATCGCCTGTCGTTCCCGGCCGTTTTCAGTCCGCACAACGCGCGGCCCGGCCAATCGATCATTCAGGCGGAAATCACCACCAACCCCGGCGACGGTACGCACGAGATGTCGGATGAAGCGCTGCTCTCCGATGTGATCTTTGATATCGAGAACATGGATCTGATCCGCCCATCCGAAGTCTGCTACTCGCGCGTACTCCGAACTAAGTACGGCTACGTGGTTCAGAACGACGATTGCCGCCGGTATTTAAAACAAGCCAAGGCCTACTTCGAGCAGATCGGCATCCCGCTGTGCGGCCGCGTGGCCGAATTCGAATACATCAACATGGATGTCTGCATCGAGCGCGCCCAAAAGGTCGCCGATCTCCTCAACCGGCATGTTGCGGTTGACCAGCCTGCGGCGGAGGCCACGGTTTAAATGTTCATCGCCAGCTTCAATCTCAAGACCTCGATCCAAAAATGGCTGTTCACGCTGCAGGATTTTTGGGATTTCCCCCGCCTCCATCCGGCGCGCGAAATGAAGAAGCTCGCACTCCAGGAGAGCGTCGAATACGCGCAAAGCTACATGCGAACCGCCGTGGGCATGGAAAGCTCCCGTGAGGTTCTCCGCTCGGCGCTCCATCAGGTAACGGTGCGCGGGCTTTACCTGGAGTTTGGCGTCTATAAGGGAGGAACCATCGGTTTTATCGCGAACCAAGTCGGCGCCTCTCAGATCGTTCACGGCTTCGACAGCTTTCGCGGGCTGCAGGAGGCCTGGAGCGGCGACAGTTTCAGTTTTGATCTCCATGGACAGCTTCCCAAAGTGCCCGGTAACGTGCTTCTTCATCAAGGCTTTTTCGCCGATACGCTGCCCGGCTGGCTGGAGCAGAATCCAGGCCCAGCGGCCTTCATTCACATCGACTCCGATTTGTACGAGCCGGCCAGGTGCGTATTCGAGCATCTCGAAGATCGCATGGTGCCCGGGACCATCATCGTTTTCGATGAGTACTTCAACTACCCGAATTGGCAGGTTCACGAGTTTCGAGCCTTCGCCGAACTGGTGGAGCGCCGCGGGATCCGCTACGAGTACTTGTCTTATGCCCGCTTCCAGGTGGCCGTGAAGATCCAGTCCGTGTCCCCGGATTCTCCCCGGCGCCAGGAATCCAGCGATCTCGCCGCGCTCCAGGCTTTCTCCAATCCCTAATCTCAGGCCGCCAATCGACCGAATAGTCCATCAGGCGCACAATGAGCTTGATTTCGGTCGCGATGATCACCATGAACGAGGAACGGGCGGTCGCCCGCGTCATTGAGGACATCAGTGATGCTCTGCGGGGCCGGGACTACGAAATTGTCATCGTGGATAGCAGTCGCGACGCCACGCCCAATATCGCCGCTGGTCAAGGCGCGCGCGTCATACGGCAATTCCCCCCGAAAGGCTACGGCCGCGCCATGGGCCGTGTGCTCCAGGAGTCCCATGGCGATGTGGTCGTCACGCTCGATTGCGACGGCACGTACCCGGCTTCCCAAATCCCCCACCTGGCCGACATGGTCCTTTCGGGTCAATGCGATCTGGTGAACGCTTCACGCCTGGAACGCCGCCCTGAAAGCATGCCGTACGCAAACTACCTCGCCAACTGGCTCTTCGCCGTCACTGGGTGGCTGCTGGTGGGCGTCAAGTCTACCGATCTCCACTCCGGCATGCGCGCCTATAGCCGTCGCGTAATCCAGGAGGTACAGTTCGACCCCAACGGTCCCGCCCTGCCGGTGGAATTGCTGCTCAAACCGGCGCTCGAAGGCTTTCGCGTAAGCGAAGTCTTCATCCCTTACGGCGAGCGCATCGGGGAGACCACGTTGCAGCGCTGGTCTTCTACGGTCTGGACGTTCCGCCGTATCCTACGTTTAGCGCTCTCCAGGTTCACGCCCCTAACTAAACACACCGTATCCGCCGATTAGCAACCGGGGGTTCGTGCGCTCGTGACCAGTCTCTCCGGTTTACAGGAAGCTCTCAGGCCGCCTGGCACAACTGCGCCCGGAGCCTTTGCCGCGGCGTTCATCGCGGAATCGATCGCCATTTTGGAACAGGTCGATATCGCGGCCATCGAGCGCATGGCTGTGGCGATGGCCCGCGTTCGCGGACTTGGCGGGCGTCTGTTCATCCTGGGCGTCGGTGGGTCGGCCGGACACGCCGGTCATGCGGTGAACGACTTTCGGAAGCTGTGCGGCTTTGAGGCCTACGCGCCCACCGACAACGTCTCCGAGCTTACTGCCAGAGCGAATGACGAAGGCTGGGATACCTGTTTCGCCGCCTGGCTCCAGGGTTCGCGCATTGGCCCTTCCGACGGTGTGCTGGTCTTCTCGGTGGGCGGTGGGAGCCGCGAGAAAAACGTGTCGGTGAATATCGTGCGGGCGCTTGAGACGGCATCGGAAGCGGGCGCGCACATCTTTGGCATCGTGGGCCGAAATGGCGGATTCACGCGCCAGATTGCCGAGGAGTGCATCGTTATTCCCGCGCTGGCTCCAGATCGAATCACGCCACACACCGAAGGCCTGTGCGCCGTGCTGTGGCATTTGCTGGTGAGCCATCCGCTATTGCAGCGCGTCGCAACCAAGTGGGAGTCGCTGCCATGAATGCAGTAAATGTGACGTCGAGCCGGTATTTCATCGCCGGCGGCGCCGGGTTCATCGGCAGCCATTTTACCGATCGTCTGCTGTGCGACAAGAGCACCGAAGCCGTCACGCTCTACGACAATTTTTCGAGCGGCCGGGAGTGGCATTACGCGCATCATGAGCAGGATCGCCGGCTGCGCGTGATCTGCGGCGACGTGAAAGATCTGGCCGCGCTTGAACGCAATATGGATGGCCACGATACGGTCATTCATCTGGCCTCCAATCCGGACATCGCGCGCGCCGCCGTGGAGCCCGACATCGATTTCCGCGAAGGCACCTTTCTGACGCAGCAAGTTGTGGAGGCCATGCGCCGCACCCACACACCCAATCTTCTCTACGCGTCCGGCAGCGGAGTGTATGGCGATCTGAAGGACTTCGAAGCGTACGAAGACTTCGGGCCACTGGTTCCTGTTTCGACATACGGGGCCAGCAAGCTGGCCGGCGAGTCGCTGATTGCATCCTACTGCGCGATGTTCGATCTGCGCGCTTGCGCGTTCCGTTTCGGCAATGTGGTAGGAGCGCGCCAGACGCATGGAGTGGGCTTCGATTTTATTCGCCGCCTGCGCGTTCAGCCCGATCGTCTACGAATTCTGGGCGACGGCCAGCAGAGCAAGTCGTACATTCACGTCGACGATGTGGTGGATGCGGTGCTGCTCGCGCATCGCAAGTGCCCCAAGAACTTTGAGGTGTACAACGTGGCCACGGGCGACTACATCACGGTAACGGAGATCGCCAAGCTGGCCATCGAAGTAGCGGGGCTTTCCGAGGACCAAGTTCGTTTCGAATATACGGGGGGTGACCGGGGTTGGAAAGGTGACGTTCCCATCGTGCGGCTCAATACGGACCGCATTAGCAGCCTGGGCTGGGCGTGCAAACGCACTACCAGCCAGGCGCTCTGTGTCGCCTTGAATTCCATGCTGGCAGACTCCCGGCTGGGGAGATTGTAGACATGCGCCGCGCCGTATTCCTGGATCGCGATGGCGTGGTGAACCGCGCCGTTCTTCGCCAAGGCAAGCCATACCCGCCCGCCACCATCTCGGACCTGCGTCTGTTGCCCGGCGTTCGCGAGGCCTGCAATCGGCTGCGCGAAGCTAAATTCGCTTTGATTCTGATCACCAATCAGCCGGACATCGCGCGCGGCCTGGTTTCGGCCGACCAGGTTTCAGAGATGAATCAGCGCTTAAAGAGCTTCTTGCGGCTGGATGGCGTCGGCGTCTGTCCGCATGATGACTCTGCGCGTTGCTCCTGCCGCAAGCCGCAACCGGGGCTGCTGCTCGAAGCGGCTCGCGTCTGGAACATAGACCTGGAATCGAGCTTCATTGTGGGCGACCGCTGGCGCGACATCGAAGCCGGCCATCGCGCCGGCTGCCGCGCCATTTTCGTCGACTACGGTTACGCCGAACAGCGCCCGGATGGGCCTTTCGTCGGCGTCCGCTCACTCCGCGAAGCCTCGCAATATATTCTGCGCACCACTCGCCCGGGCCATTTTATGGAGACGCCGCAATATGCCTGATGTCGCTTTATTCCGCGTCAAGATTTTTGCGGATGGCGCGGACCGCGCCTCCATTCTCGACCTCGCGGCCAATCCTTTGATCAAGGGATTCACCACCAATCCCACGTTGATGCGGCAGGCGGGCATCACGGATTATGAGTCCTTCGGACGATCGCTCGCCCGCGCCATCCCCAACCGTCCGTTCTCCTTCGAAGTGCTCTCCGATGACTTCGACCAGATGGAACAGCAGGCCCAGAAAATCGCCACTTGGGGCGACAACGTATATGTCAAGATCCCCATCACCGATACGCGCGGACGCAGCTCAGCGGCCCTGGTGAAGCGCCTGGCGCAGCGCGGCGTCAAGATCAACGTAACCGCGCTCATGACGCTCGATCAGGTGGACGCGGTGGTGTCCTGCCTGCGGCATGGCCCGCCCAGTTGCATTTCGATTTTTGCCGGCCGCATCGCCGATGCCGGTTACGATCCGCTGCCCATCTTATGCGGCGCTCTGGCGCGCATCCGGGCCTATCCGCAAATCGAACTCATCTGGGCCAGCCCGCGCGAGTTGTTCAACATCGTGCAGGCGGATGCCATCGGTTGCCACATCATCACGGTCACGCATGAGTTGCTCAAGAAACTACCGCTCATTGGCCGCGATCTGACGGAATATTCGCTCGACACGGTGAAGATGTTCGTCAACGACGCCCGTGCCGCGAGTTTTACTTTAGATTCGCTGGCACCGGCGCCGGAAACTTCGCCAGTTGTTGTCGAGCGTTAAGCGGCTTCTTTTTCCAGCGCCAGGGCGCGCTCGCGCTGCCACTGCAGTTTGCCTTGATATTCCTGATAGAGCGTCGTGAATCCAGCCCACCAGTAACCTCCGACAAATAGCAACAGGAACGGCACAGCCAGGAAATTCCAGGTTTCGATCGCGTAGGCCACCATGAACGCGAAATATCCACCGGCCGCCAATTCCGCGTAGGGCAGCCAGCCGCTGCGGCGCTGGTAACTCGCATTCTGAATTTTCACCTTATGGTCGCCCACCGCATACTTGGGCGTCCGCGCAAAAGCCGATTTCACCCCGAACACCGCTTCGATCACCGCTTTGGTATTGATCAATGTCAGGGCGATGCCCGCCGCCATGAGGGCCGGCATCAATGCGATGGAGCGCTTCCAGTTGCGCGGGTGCAACTCGCGCTGCGCCACCAGGTAAAACGCCCAAATGGAACAGAACGATGCAACGATGAGCGGCAGATCCACGCTCAGCATCTGGAACACGCCCATGTAGAATCGCACGATCATCACCGGCAGCATCAACGCCGACATCAGCAGCATCAGGGGATAAGAAAGGTTCGGCGTCAGATGGCAAAACGCTTCCAGCTTGACTCGCCACGGTTCTTTTGACCGCAGAATCCTCGGCAGAAGCTTGATGGCAACCTGCGTCAGCCCTTTGGCCCAACGTGATTGCTGCACTTGGAATCCGTAAGTGTCCACGGGAAGTTCCGAAGGACACTCCACGGACGGAACATAGACGAAGCGCCAGCCTTTCAGCTGCGCGCGATAGCTCAGGTCTGAATCTTCCGTCAGCGTATCGTGCTGCCAGCCGCCCGCGTCCTCAATCATCTTGGCGCGCAAAACGCCGGCCGTCCCGTTGAAATTGAAAAACAGGCCGCTGCCGGAACGCGCTCCATGCTCCACCACGAAATGGCCGTCCAGCAGCATCGCCTCCACTTCGGTCAGCAGGTTGAAATGCCGGTTCAGGTAGCTCCAGCGCGTTTGCACCACGCCCACGCCAGGATCGGTGAAGTGATCGACGGTGCGCGCCAGAAAATCTCGAGGCGGAATAAAGTCGGCATCGAAGATGGCGATCAGCTCTCCCGTGGCGGTCTGCATGCCTGCCTGCAACGCTCCAGCCTTGTAGCCCGAGCGGTTGTTGCGGTGCAGATACTCGATGGGCAACCCGGCGGCCTGATACTCGCGGACCAGAGCCTCGGTGAACGGATGCGTGTCGTCGGTGGAATCGTCCAGCACCTGGATCTGCAGCAGTTCGCGAGGGTACTCCATCTGGCTGGTTTCTTCGAGCAGCCGCTCCACTACGTAGCGCTCGTTATAAAGAGGCAGTTGGATGGTCACGCGCGGAAGCTGGGTCCAGCGTTCGGGCTCAGATGCCCGCTCGCCGCGATGCTTGAAGTATTTCCGGATCATCTCGAAGCGGTGGCAGCCGTAAAACGAAAGGATGAAGAGGATGGCGAAGTAGGGAATCAGCAGCGCCCAATCGAAAAACTCCAGCCGATGCACGCCGTTGAAGGTGTCATCAAAAAGGGAACGGACCAGCTGATCAGTGGTCGACGTTGCGAGTAGTAGGGCTGTGGGGGCGATCGCTATAACCATAAGGTCCTGCAACGAACAGGGTTAGACGCCGGGGACCGGGCGGCGTTACATTTATCCATTATACCGCAAGCCGTTACAATAAGATTGCCGTGCGATTTGTTGTCCTCCTGTTTTCTATGGCTTTCTCTTTGGGCGCGCAGGCTGCTCCTCAGTTTGTCTGGCAGGGCCAGGTGGACGGCATCGTGATTTTGCACTTGACGGGAAAGCGGCTGGCTGTGCAAGTTCAAGAAGGCGCACCGGTGGAACGCCAGAAGTTTCATTTTTCCGATCCGCTGCCCGAAAGCCGGCAAAGCGTCCGAGTGGAAGTGCTGGAAGGACGGGGCTTTGTGCATGTGGTGGATTCGCCGAGCATCGAAAATCACTACACGCTGGCCGTGGAGATTGAAGACCGGCAGCCCGGAAGTTCGTTCTACTCGATTGCGCTCTATTGGGACGCGTCTAACAACCTCTTCGAGCGCGGGGAGCAGAAAACCGACAAGGTCGCGTGGAAGGGCCGCGTGGATGAGGCGGCCATCATCAGTTGCCGCAAGCAAACTTGCGTTTCGAGCGCGGAGCCAGACGCGCCGGCGCGGGGCGTGGCGGTAACTGACGAGCATTTCAAGTTTTCTCACCCGCTGCCCGACCGGGACGCTGAGGTTCGACTGGAATACCCTGAAGGCCGCGGCGAGATCCGTTTGATCGAGCAACCCCGCCAGGCCAACAACTTCACAGCGCGTGTTTCGATCCGCGATCCGCAAGGGGGCGCGGGCGAGTATTCGTTCACACTGGTTTGGAATCGCAGGCAATTCAAAGACTCCAAGGAGTCCGCGTCGATTCCCGACTCGTCGGGCCGCGCTTTTCTTTGGAACGGGACCGTGGAAGGCCGGGTGCGGGTCACGCTCCAGGGCGGCGCCAGTTTCTCCGAAGTGCTGGAGGGGGCTCCCATCGTTGGCGAGCACGACGAAATGTTACGGCCACTCCCAGCCCGTGCTGATCTGATGCCTAGGATTCAAAAGCTGCGCGGCCGCGGGCGGGTGTCCATTGTGGAATTGCCATCGGAGAAGAACAATTACCGCTTGGTTTTTGAGATCGACGATCCGGGAGCCGGCGCGGATGGCTACGATGTGGAGCTGGACTGGTAGCTCCTGTAGCGCACGCACTCTTGCGTGCCGCGTCGCCACTCCTGGCGACGCAAGGTATTTGCTTATGGTGTTCGCAGGAGTGTTCCCATGGATCGTTGATCCATCCAAAGGGATGAAAACTCCTGCGATCATCGATTGGATCAGAGTAGTGGGACCGGCGAGGTCGAGTTCGCACTGGAGCAATCGAGGCCGGAGGAGTGTTTGATCCGAAACGCAGCAAGTGAATCCAACAGTGTGTGTTCCGAATGGTTCCCTGGTAGGGAACGGGAGTAGCACGAGACGGTGACTAATCGTAGCAATGCGTTTCCCGCTCCCACACCAAGGAGCTAACGATGGAAGCATACTACGTAGAGGAATCGATGTGCACAAGGCCAGCTGGCGGTGGTGGTCAGCGAGGTGAAGCCCGGGGAATGCGAGTTCCACAAGCGGCGTTTCGGCACTACGCGAAGCCAACTGCGAGAGCTGAACCAATGGCTGACGGAGGTGGGCGTGCAGGAAGTAGTGATGGAATCGACTGCGCGCTACTGGCGACCGGTGTGGGTAGCATTGGAGGAAACGGGAATCAAGCGGCATCTGGCGCACGCGCATTCCAATGGAGCACGGCGTGGGCGCAAGTCCGACTTTCGGGATGCCGAGCGGTTAGTTCATCGGTTAGTTGCAGGAGAACTGGTGTTGAGCTATGTGCCCGAAGATGAACAGCAGGGTTGGCGTTGGCTGACGCGCACACGCTATCGACTGGTGTGCGAGCGGGGACGGGTGCAGAGCCAGATCGAAGGACTGCTGGAAGATGCACAGATCAAGCTGTCCAGAGTGATTACGGACCTGTTAGGCGCCAGTGGCCGGAGGATCTTGGAAGCGCTGGCACAAGAGCAGGGTTCACACGACGCAGCGAAGCTGGCGCAGTTGGGGCATGCGAAACTGCGGGCCAGCCGGGAGGAACTCACCGATGCCTTGGACGGCCGTTGGCTGGATCGGCACCGCTTCCTGCTGGGTTTGCACTTAGACCGAATCCGGCAACTGGATTCGCAGATTGAACAAATACAACAACAGACCGCAGCCGCCATGCAAGCTTGCCAGGAGGCGGTGGCGCGCTTGATCCAGGTGCCTGGAATCCGCACCGAAGGCGCTCTACAGATGCTAGCCGAGATTGGGCCCACCGCAGCAGCCTTCCCGAGCCCGGAACAGTTGGCGTCCTGGGTAGGCGTATGTCCGGGCCAACAGGAGAGCGCCGGTCAATCCTACAGCCAGCGTTCGGCCAAGGGAAACTGGCAGATGCGGCGTTTGTTGAGCCAAGCAGCGCACGCCGCTTCGCATGCCAAGGGTAGCTTTTTCGAAAGCCTGTATCGCAGGCTGGTCGTCAAGATCGGACCACCCAAAGCTATCTGGGCGGTGGCCCATCGGTTGTGTCGTCTGATCTGGAAGATCCTCCATGAGGGGGTCCAGTATCACGAACAGGGAGCCCCCACCTCGAGTTCCAAATCTATTCGGCGCAGGCAACTGAAACTGACAGCGGAATTTCGCAAGCTCGGCTTCCAAGTTCAATTCACTCCGATCAACCCGAGCCATCCCTGAGCGGAGTGTTTTCGACGGTGCGAACACGGCACGCAGGAGTGCGTGCGCCACGTTCACTCAATGCCCGCTCGGCGCGTCTTCTGTTTCGGCCTTCAGCGGAAAATGCGCGCCCTGCGGAATGGGCGCGAGCATCTTCTCTTTGCGGTAGATCAATGTGGAAACGTTGTAGCTGGCGATTTCAAAACCATGCCCGTGCGTGATGGCATCGGTGGGACAAGCTTCCACGCAATATCCGCAGAAGATGCAGCGTGAATAATCGATGTTGTAGACGTGAGCGTAGCGTTCGCCTCCGCTGATGCGCAGTTTGTCGGTATTCTCGGCGGCCTCGATATAGATGCAGTCGGCCGGACAGGCGGCCGCGCACAGGAAGCAGGCGACGCACTTCTCCAGTCCATTTTCGTCGCGCTGCAGCACATGCACGCCGCGGTAGCGCTCCTGGAAGGTAGGCGGGGCGTCGGGGTATAGATCGGTGATGGTGGGGTTCATCATCTCGCCCAGGGTGATGGACATGCCCTTGGCGATGGCTGCTGCGGATCCGAATGCTTCAGAGATTTTGGAGGCCATTTGGAAATTCCATTATCGCAGGTCCCAGACCGGGCCTAATTCTTGGAGCCTCAGCCGGCTTTCCATTCCGGCACGTGATCGTCAGGGCCGAAGGGCGAAGCGCCCCAGCGCAGGCCGATCTCTTCGAAATCGCGTTTTGAGAATCCATTGAAGGATCGCGCCACAACGCCATCCCGCTCGATCAGAAACAGCGATGGAACGGAGGTGATGCCGTAAGCGTTGCTCGCGGGATACTCTTCGCTCGCCAAATCCAGCAGTGTGGGAAAGGTAACGCCGAAGCGCTCGATGAACTCACGAGTGGCGCCGGCATCGTCCTGCGAGATCCCGATCACCTGAAGCGCGCTGTTCGCGGCCAGCCGCTCGAGGTAAGGAGCGGTGAGCTGGCAGACTGGACAGCTGATTTTGTAGAAAGCCAGAAGCGTGGGCCCGCCGGCCAGAATATCCTCCAGCGATCGCTGGCCTGCGTCCACGCCCACCAGCCTGAAAGCCGGCGCTGGTGCTCCTGCCGCCACCAGCCCTTTCTTGCGACGCCCGAACATGCCGATGGCTTACGCGCCGTCCTTCTGCTGCTGGACGAAGCTAAGAATGTCGAAGTGTTTGATCTCGCGATCGGGGAAGAAGCTGTTGATGGCTTCCTGCTCCTCATTGTAAATCTGAAACACCGTCGTCAACTTGGTGAGCAAAACCAGCTCCAGGTTGCGTCGATTGAGATTCACCAGCTTCAGCGCACCTCCGGCTTTTTGCACCGCCATGAAGCAAATCACCAGAGTGCCGAGGCCGGTACTATCGATGTACTCCACATCCTTCAGGTTCAAAAGCTGTTGTAGACTGCCGGCAGCCGTTTCCGCGCTGACTTTTTCGCGCAGATCGGACGCTCCGCCGACCGCCAGCTTCCCACTCAGGTCGAGGATTTTGACGCCTTCCTTCTCGCGGGACGCAATCTCGAGATTGGCCATGTCCTCTTAGTGTACCCGTTCGGCGACGGGCACGGCCGGAGTCTCGGGGACGCCCAGCGACCAACGTCCGGCGGGCAGCTGCACGATAAAGCGTGTACCTTCTTTCAAAGTGCTTTCCACGGTCACGGTTCCGCCGTGCGCTTTGGCGATCCACGCGACGAAGCTGAGACCGAGACCCAGACCTTTTTCCGCGTCGGCCGAAGGCACACGATAGAAGCGATCGAAAATGTGCGGCAGGTGTTCCACTGAGATTCCAACCCCGTTGTCTTCGACCATGAGCGTCACCTGATCGACGCTCTGAATCAGGCTGGCCTTCACCATTCCGCCGGCCGGTGTGTATTTGATGGCGTTGCCCAGGAGATTAGAGACCAGCCGCTCGATCTGAATGCGATCGGCGCTGATGGGACAATTCTCCGGCAGCTCCGCGGCCAGCCGGACGCCCTCGGCCTCGGCGGGAATCTGATGCTGGTCAACCAGGTCGCGAACCAACTCCGCCAGATCGATCTCGGTCTTTTGCAGGGCCAGTTGCCCGGACTCAGCCTGCGAAAGCATCAACAGAGCGCGCACGATGTTGGAGAGACGCTCCACGCCTTCCAAGGCGTCGGCCATGGCGTCGCGATATTGATCCACGGTCTGCGCGGTGAACAGCGCTACTTCGAGCTGCCCGCGAACCACCGTCAGGGGAGTGCGCAATTCGTGCGATACGTCGGTGGAGAATTGGCGGATCTGCTCGAAGGAATGATTCAGGCGCGTCATCATGTGGTTAAACGCCTCGATCAGCCGGTCCAGCTCATCATTGGCCTGGCGCAAGGGGATCTGCACATCCAGATTGGAATGCGTGATCTGCTGCGCGGCCTCGGCCACCGAATTTACCGGATCGAGCGCCCGCCCCGCGAGAAACCATCCCAGAACGCCGCTCAGCACGATGACCAGCGGAACCCAGGCGAAGTAATCCGTGGTGAAATTCCCTAACACCTTGTCGTTGTAATCCAGCGCGCGGCCGATGGCGAGGTAATATTTGTGGCCGTCGTGATCCACCCATAGGCCCGATCGAATCATGTAAGGAACGTGGCTCGGATCCGTGCGCACGCGGATGGCAGGCTTGCCGGACTGCAGGATGGCGCGAATCTCAGACGGCGGATCGATGCCCAGCGAATCGTAGATTTCGGAGTGCTGCAGCGGATGCCCTTGGGTATCGGCGAGCATGTAAACGCGCTGAACGCGGCGAACGGTGAAGCTTTCGTCCGGATCCTTTTCGTCGAACACCCAATCCGGACCTTCCGGGCCGGTGCGCAGATAGCCCTTGGCCGCTCCCCACTCCTCGTCCAACACGTTTTCCATCTGCGATTGAAAAGTGCCGCTCAGTATTTGGCGGAACAGCATGCCCAGCAGCACCAGCAGGATGCTGAAGAAGATGACGTAGCTCAAGGCCAGGCGGAAGCGGAGTCCGCGGGTCCAGCCGAGAGCTTTGCCAGGGGTAATCATATGGGCGTGATCATCTTGGAGCGATCAACTTGGGGTGATCATCTTGGAGCGATCATCGGCTCATGTCACCTGTTCCACCGGCGTCTCAACCGCCTTCTCGGGCGTGTCCAGCATATAGCCGATGCCCCGCACGGTGTGAATCATCTTGTCGGGAAATTTGTCGTCGATCTTGCTGCGCAGATGGCGGATGTACACGTCGACGATGTTGGTGAGGCCATCGTAATCCATGTCCCACACGTGCTCGACGATCATGGTGCGGCTGAGCGGGCGGCCGCGGTTGCGCATCAAATATTCCAGGATGCTGAATTCCTTGGGAGCCAGCTCGATGTTTTCGTTGGAGCGCGTGACTTTGCGGCGGATGCAATCGAGCAACAGCTCGCCCACCTGCAAGCGCTCCGGCATGGGCTGGCCGCGACGCAGGCGCGCCCGGACGCGAGCCAATAATTCGACGAACGCAAACGGCTTCACCAGATAGTCGTCGGCGCCCAACTCCAGGCCCTTCACGCGATCGTCCACCGCGTCGCGCGCACTCAGAATCAGCACCGGCGGGCTGGTCTTGCGGTTGCGAATCTTTTGCAACACGGTAAGGCCATCCATATCGGGCAGCATCAGGTCCAGAATGATGAGGTCATACTCCGCGCCATGCACCAGATCCACCGCGGTGGCGCCATTTCCGGCGACATCCACGGCATAGCCCGCGCTCTCGAGACCGCGGGACAAGAAGTCCTGAATTCGTTTTTCGTCCTCGACAACCAGTATTCTCATAGGGTGGTGTGAGCTATACCTTTATTAGACCACCACTGTTTTGGAACCGGCCGGGGATTGGCGATTGGCAACTTAGCGATTGGCCGGGGCAACGGAATCGCCCGGGCAGCGTCTCACAAAGGGAGGCACGTCATGAAGAAATGGATTGCGGCGAGTGGATTGGTGATTGCGCTGGCGGCCGCTTCAGCGTGCAATCGCCGTGACACGGATCGCGCGAGAGAGGAAAGCCGGGAAGCGCAGGACAAGGCCCGCAGACAATTGCAAGAAGCAAACCGAAAATTGCAAGAGGGCCTGAAGCGCGCCGACCAACAGACTCGTGAGGATCTCGACAAAGCGCGGGACCAGTTGCATCAGGCGCTAAGCCAATCCGAGCGGGATGCCGAGAAGGCGCGGGACCGGCTGCGGGACAACGAACGGGATCGGGATCCGGACAAAAATTAAAGGAGCGCCGTGGGCCGCCGGGTCCAGGCCTTGCCCTTCTCTTTGGAGACTGCTTCCACATCCTTGACGTAGGCGCCGGCCTGCGTGAGCATGTGATGCAGATCGTTTCCGACGCTGATGAACGGGAAGCCCTTTTCCAGGAATTCTCCCACGCGTGAAGTTCCGAACAGGAACAGGCCCAGGATGACGTTGTTCTTCTTGGCCGCGGCGCGCAGTTTGTCGGTGGCGGCGAACAACTCGTCGGAAGTATACATGTCGGGGAATTTGTATTTTTCGAACAGACCCATCGACATGCACAGGTCGTTCTGTCCGAGGAACAGCATATCGACACCCTTCACCGCCGCGATCTCGTCGATGTTCTTAATGCAATCGGCGGTTTCCACTTGCAAGGCCAGGATCACGTTGTCATTGGCCGCCCCCGCATAGCCCAGCAGCCCGGCTTTGTTCATGCTGCGCTGCGGAAAATAGACCGAGCGCGTGCCGACGGTGGGATAGCGCGCGCAACTCACGGCCTGGCGGGCTTCTTCGGCGGTATTGATGTAGGGCACCAGGACGCCATCCGCGCCCATGTCGAGAGACTGCTGGATGCCGCCGCGATCGTGGTATCCCGCCACGCGCACCATGGACTTGGCCCCGCCGTTTGCGATTCCCGCCAGCATGGCGGACAGCTCCGGAAATCCCATGGGTCCGTGTTGGGAGTCCACCAGCAGCCAGTCATACCCGCTATGCGCCAACTGCTCGGCCACCGTCGGACTGTGCGAATTCAGGAACAAGCCGAGCTTGGGCTGTCCTTCGCGCAGTTGCTTCTTAAACTCAGCTCCACTGAGTGCTTCACTCATTCGTTCATGTCTCCTGGATTTTGGGCAGGCCCTGGGTTACGATCGAAGCCCAACCTGCATGAAGTATACAACGGAGCCGCTAATTCAAAGGCCTGTCCATCCGCTTCAGCCCAGTGACGTCACGCCACATCGAATCAGGTATTGTGCAGTTTCTTCAAAGTCCTCCGGCAGGTTGGTAGGATCATCGATATTGCCTCTTGGAACAAAAATGATCATCCCTTGTCTTGCTCGGGTGAGTAAAACACGATAGGCGTTTCTCCGATAGATTTGCTTCTCACCGCTCTTGATCGCACTCCATTTGCTCACGCGACCAAGCCTTAAGGCACGCAGTTGCCACCCTTCCGACTCACTCCAAATGAAATCTCCGCCCCAGCACAGCCCGATCCAATCCAGTTCCAGTCCCTGGATCTCAAACTCGGTCGCAAAGACTTCACATCGATAGCTCGAGCGCACATCGGCTTCGTCCGCCAGATACCAGTGCTCCCACTGATAGTCGGCATGAAAAGTTGAACTGGGCTCCAGCCCTTCGGCTCGCAAGCGTGCAGCTCCAGAAGATCCCACTAGCCCGTAACGATTTGCTCCAATTCCCTGCTCACGAAGCTTAAGTCGCGTTTGGTTCAGGTCCCTGGAAAGTAAGATTGGGAATCTCGCAGTGATGCCCAAGGAGGCTGCCGTCCCGGCATCTCCTTCAAGAACGAGATTAACCCACCTGGCTAATTGATCGGCTCGTAGACTGCGATTGGATGTCCTGAGATGTAAGGCGGAACTAGTTCGCACTTCTTTCTGTTTCGTTGGGTCATCGAACAATCGATGTCCGGCCGTAGATGATCCACCTTCCAATACTTCGGGCGAAGCATAGACTACCCAATCCTTGGCACTATTGGACAGCGCGCGGCCCCATTCCTCCAGCCCGGCTTCGCCATCATTTATCTCCTGCCCGCCGCCGACCAATGCAACAACCACTGCCCAATCGTTGTGTCGTTCCATGATGCGGAGCAGCATCTCTGGCTCCGAGTAGTCTCTTTGGAATTTCTTCTTGTTCTGTGCTCGGTTCCAGGCACGCTGTGCCTCATCGAAAATAATTGCATGATTAGATGGCGGCCCCGGGTTATCTTCCGTTTGATATCGGGCAAAGACGTGAACATTTTCTATCAGCGTCTTCGCCTCGGCGCGTGCCTGTGGCGCCTTCGCACCCCCTCGCATACTCTCTTGTGTAAACAGGTGTTGCAATACCTTCACAAGAGGGCCGTTGCCACTCATAAAATGAATGACCTCAGCTTTGTTTTCGGCCGAGTGAGCCAGGCTCAGACCTACTAGCGTCTTTCCCGAGCCCGGCACGCCGGTGAGCATGCAGATTGCGTGATGATTCTCGGCTCGCGCTTGGTCGACATATCCCTGAATAGCTTGCCTCACGGTCTCGATCTCGTGTTCAGACGCTTCGCTGTGCGCTATCTCTCGTATCGAAAGTCCGCTCCTGAGAGCCATCGCGGCTTCGATGATACTTGGCACCGGAAAATATGGGCTGTTGTCCCATGCTTCGCCGAGCGTCTGATGCGCACCTGGCTGCTCTATCGCCAACAAGAGGTCTGCCAGATTTTGCCACGAGGTCCGTATTACCGGTGCCACCCAATAGCTGGACAACTGTGGAAAAAGTTGTCTCTGGCCCAGCGATGCTAGATCAAGTTCAAACGACTCCGGAGACACAATGATCGGGACAATCCGGCGACCCGTCGATGCTTGGTGGAAGTAATGCAAAAGGAGTGAATACTCCTCAATCTGCCGCTTGGCTTGCAGGGCAGCGTGCCCAGTCTTTGCTTCCAGTACAACAATTACCTCACGGATCAATAGGACGACATCGATCCGCATCTCCTTCCGTGGAATTGAGAATTCCAGGAGCATAGCCCACGACGTCGCAAGACCTGATCGGATAACGCACTCCTCCAGCGATCGTCGAAGGGATCCTAGGTCGCGCTTCCAAGTTAACGTCTGGTCTGTGTACTGGCTGGTATAGCCACGGTTCGCATAAGCAACACCCAAACGTGCGAGTACTTGATCCTCATTCTGCGCAAGGAATTCCTCTACGGTCGATCGATAAAAAGATGCCATTTTCTACGTCTAGATTACTTTGGCCCAGGGTACCATCTCGCTTGCGATTTGCGCGTCGGTCGGGAGAAGTCTGTAAGCTTGTCGTCGGCTATAAACGGCCTCGGCGCCCGAGCAACTGATGCTAACCGCCATATCCATGGTCAGGTCAGGTAACTTTCAGCCGCCGGACAGCGCCTAAATCCAGATGTCTGTGCTCGCCGATCTTCGGTTGAGTTGCCGGGCTCTCATCAAGAATCCCGGATTTACGTTGGTGGCCGTGACGATGCTTGCTCTGGGTATCGGGGTCAATGCCACTGTTTTCACGGTGACGAACGCTGTCCTCTTCAAGGGATTTCCACTGGTTCAGCGGAATGATCGCCTGGCGTACATCACGCCCAAAGGCTCCAATTGCTGCGTCTCCTATCCCGATTTTCTGGACTGGAGGGCGCAGGCGAAGTCATTCCAGGCTATGGCAATCGTGCATGGCGTCGGGAAAATTCTTAGCGATCCCAGCGGTTTCGCCGAAAGGTTAGACGCCACCGAAGTGAGCGCCAACACGTTCCGCTTGGTTGGCCAGACGCCGATTCTCGGCCGTGATTTCGCACCGTCCGACGAGATAGCCGGCGCCCCCGCGGTGGCTATCCTGAGCTACGGCTTTTGGGAAAGCCGATACGGAAAGGATCCGGCGGTGGTAGGCCGGGCACTACGGATGAACGACGTTGCAACCACCGTGATCGGCGTCATGCCTTCCGCCTTTTCGTTCCCGCAGAAGCAGGATCTATGGGTGCCGCTGGTGGCGACACCACCAGTGCTGAAGCGAGAAAACCGCGATACCTGGATGGCGATCGGCCGCATGGCCGATGGCGTCACCATCCAAAGCGCCCAGCGGGAAATGGAGGTCATCGGAAAACGGCTTGCCATGGCCTACCCGGTTACGAATCAGGACCTGGTTCCCGAAGTCCAGAATTTCACCCAGTTCTTCATAGGCGCGGACGCAGCCACTTTGTATGGAGCCATGTGGGGCGCAGTCGGATTTGTGCTCTTGATCGCCTGCGCCAATCTGGCGAATCTTTTACTGGCGCGCGCGATTGGCAGATCCCGCGAGATTTCCATCCGCATCGCACTCGGGGCCGGGCGCTGGCGCATCATCAGGCAGCTGCTGATCGAGAGCGTCCTGCTTTCAGGGATCGGCGGATTTTTCGGCTGGTGGATTGCGAAATGGGGCGTCCGCACCTATGCGCTGGCCATGGCTCAGAAGGCGTCCTGGCTGATCGTCGACTATACAATGGACCACCGCGTTCTGGGATATCTGATCGCGATTTCCATCGGAACGGGATTGGTTTTTGGGATGGCGCCGGCGCTCCGCCTCTCAGGGCTCGATGTAAACGTCGCGCTGAAGGATGGCGGGCGTAGCGCAACGGCGGGCGGGCGCGGGAAGCATCTATCGGCCATCCTGGTCATCGGGGAAATGGCGCTGGCCGTGGTCCTGCTGGCCGGAGCGGGCGTGATGATCCGCAGCTTTCTGAAGGTTCACAACGCGACTCTCGGAATCAACACGGCCAATGTCCTGACAGGGTCCGTGGCTCTGCCGGCAAACCAGTATCCGGGAGCAGACGCGCAGATTTCGTTCTTCGAGCGCCTCACTGCTCATCTGAAAAGGATTCCGGGCGTCGAATCCGTTGCGATGGCCGACGCCACACCGCAGTGGGGTGCCCGGCGACTTGGGTATGAGATCGAGGGAGATCCTGACACGGCTAGTCAGGATGCACGGCGCCGGCCTTCGCTCCACGTCGTGGTGGTAAGCCCGAGGTACTTCCATACCCTGCAAGCGACCATGCTCGCCGGGCGCGATTTCAACGACCATGACAGCGCGGCCGAAATGCCGCTCGCGATCGTCAACCAGCGTTTGGCGGACAAGTTCTGGCCGGGAGAAGACCCGCTCGGCAAACGTCTGCGTCTATTCGACGGAAACACACAGCCAGCCTGGCGCACCGTGGTAGGCGTCGTCTCCAACATCAATCAGAGTGACGAAACACGGCAGCAGTTCGATCCTTTGATTTACTTGCCATACCGGCAAAAACCTCTTGGGGTAATGTGGATTTTCGCGCGCACCAGCATTCCTCCAGACCACCTCGCTACCGTGTTTCGTCGTGAGCTTCAGACGCTGGATCGCGATCTTCCCCTGTATGGCCCAATCACTCTGGAGAAGCGCCTGGAGGTGTTTTCGGACCGGAAATTCTACGGAGCGCTGTTTGTGATCTTTGCCGCGATTGCAGTCCTGCTGGCTTCCATCGGTCTCTACACCGTCATCGCGCATTCGGTGAGCCAGCGCACGCAGGAGATCGGAATTCGGATTGCAATCGGCGCAACGGCAGGCCACATCCGCAGGCTCGTGCTCTTCGAGGGAATGCTTCCCTTGGCGGTTGGCCTCGCCATTGGGCTGGCTGCGTCCTTCGCCGTCAATCGTCTCTTGAAATCGCAGCTAGTGCAGGTTTCACCTGCTGACCCTGTCACGCTCGTTGTCGCATCCGGCGTATTGATCCTGGCGGCCACACTCGGTTGCCTGCTACCGGTGCGCCGCGCGATGCGCGTTGATCCGGTCATCGCCCTCAGGCACGAATAGCTAGTGTTTGCCGAAGAAATTCAAAACCGTGAGATTAAACTTTTCAGGCTGTTCCCAATAAGCCGAGTGGCCGGCTTCGGGGATGACTGACATCGCCGAGCCTTTGATGCGAGCCGCGAAAAGCTGCATTACTGGCGGGGGTGCGTACAGATCGGCGTCGCCGGTCAGCAAGAGCGTGGGCGCCTGGATGGTTTCGAGCGCAGCAAAAGTGATGTGATTGCGCAGTGGCTGCGCCGGCGTCGGCGGCCCTGCCGGCCGGCTGATCTTTTGCAACTCTACCCAACGCTCGGTTCCGCGCGCGTTACCAGCCCGGTACGAGGGACCCAATTCGCGGAACTCTGGCGGCAATTTATCGAATTCCGGCGGACGAATTCGGCGTCCCAGTTCGAGAAAGTCGGGGTCCTCAACGCCTCCGACCGAGTTTGCAACAACTAAGCTGCGCACCCGCTGCGGGTATGACAACGCGAAATCGAGCGCGACAAATCCACCGGCTGCCGTGCCCAAAACGTGCACGCGATCCAGATGCAACTGGTCGAGCAGGCTGAGTAGATCAGCGGCGGCAGTGCTGGGCTGAGCTTGCCCGGAATCCATCGTGGTGCGGCCCCAACCGCGCCGGTCGAAGGCAATCACGCGGTAGCCAGCCGAGGTAAACGCCGGAATCTGGTATTCCCAGACGCGGCTGCTGCCGGTGGCCGCATGCAGCAGGATTACCGGCACTCCAGTACCGCCGGTATCGCGGTAGAAAATCTTGGCCCCGGGGACGGTTGCGTAGGCCTCACGCACTGCCGGCTCCTCGGAAACGGGTGTCTGGGCCGGTAGACTCGCGACGGCCAAAATAGTGAAAGCCCAGGGCGTGAATCGCACGGGCCTTTACTTAAGCGCCTTGGCGGAAGTATCGAACTGACTGGTGATGGTGTGGCGCTCGGAGGCGAACTGCTGCTGCTGGTCCTTGCGCTGCGCGTCATATTTCTGGCGCACCGTTTGAAGTTCGGCGTCTTCCTGCTGGCGCAAAGCCTGGCTCGCTTCATCCTCCTGCGTTTTCAGATTGGCAAGCGATTGCTGCTCTTGCTGGTACAACGCGAGATACCCAGGCTTTATTTGATTCCACAGAGACGCGCGTTGATCGCCATCCTGACTACGCGTAGTCGCATATTGATCCTGCAATGGTTTCATGGCGCCCTGGAAAGCTTCGTTGAGAGAAGCGAGTTGCTGCTCGAGAGGCGCGATCTCACTCTGATGTTTCTGCTTCAACTCCGCCATCTGCTGGTTGATACTGTCCAACTCAGTTTTTTCTTGCTGTTCCAGTGCATGGATTTGCGACAATACGGCGTTACCGGCGGAATAGACCAGCGGCGCGGCGCCCAAAGAAACGAAGAGGCTCCAAAATATGATTCGTCCGGCGGGCCTGTGCATGTGGTTACCTCTGCTCTAAATTGTATTCCTTATCCGCACCCCTGACGTTTGCACGGCCTCGAGCATCATTTCGATGTCCGCTTCCGTGGTGCCATAGTGCAGAATGCAGGCTCGCAACGCGAACCGGCCGGCCAGCGTAGTGTTGGTAAGAAATGCGGCCCCATCCGCTTGCAGCTGCTCCATGATTTTCTTGTTCAGAGCGTCCAGCACTTCTTCATTTCCCGCGAGTTCACGTGGCACATATCGAAAGCAAACGATCGAGAGTTTGCCTTTCGATAGCAGTTCGAAGTCCACCGTGGCCTGGATCCGTTGCTCCAGGTAGCGGGCCAGCGCAATTTGCCGGGAGATCTGCTGTTCTAAGCCCGACTTTCCGGCGTGTGCCAGCGTGACCCAAAGTTTCAGCGCTCGGAATCCCCTGGTTTGCTGGAAACCGTATTCGGAAAACCACGGCAGGTTCCCGATGCCTTTTCCGGATTCCGTTCGAATATAGGGAGGCACCAGCGAGAAAGCGCTCCGCAGAAGCGCGCCGTCACGCACCAGGACGCAGCCGCATTCGACAGGCACCGACAGCCACTTGTGCGGATCGAGGGCGACGGAATCCGCGCGTTCCATTCCCGCGAACAGTGGTTTCGTATTCGGATCCAAGACCGCGGCAGCTCCGTACGCGCCATCCACATGCAGCCAGATGCCGGATTCGAGCGCCAAGTCCGCGAGCTCATGGAACGGATCGATTGCGCCCATGTTCACGCTTCCCGCGCTAGCGACGACACAAAACGGCCGCCATCCTGACTGCCGGTCTTCCCGAATCGCCGAACGCAGTTCGTCCAGCGATAAGCGAAACTCCTCATCCACACCGATCCATCGAATGCAGTCCGATCCAAGGCCCAGGAGTTCCACTGCCTTTTGAACGCAACTGTGCACTTGCGTGGATGCGTAGAGGCGAAGCTTGGCGTCAGTGACTCCCTGTTTTCGTACGTCAATTCCTATGTCA